>Ga0207101_1019_pt1 | contig 34703 bp, 27 predicted proteins | sample Alteio_BWMinHeat_83_FD_153581 | JGI IMG/M metagenome (GOLD analysis project Ga0207101, IMG submission 153581) | Enriched cells from forest soil in Barre Woods Harvard Forest LTER site, Petersham, Massachusetts, United States -... | ecosystem: Environmental > Terrestrial > Soil > Temperate forest >...
CTTGCGTGAATCGATATCCGGAAGTTGTGTCGGGAATGACCTTTCGCTGCCATTGGACTTGGGAAAGCTCCGCTAGGCCATCCGGTGTCACAACCCAAAGCGAATGGTCGGGCGAAAAAGCAAAATCACCGAACGGAGAAGTAGCGAGACGTGCAATAGGTGAGGTTGGCGGAGATTCAATGACAGACGCTCGAAGATCTACGAGTCGAATTCCACTATCGTCTGAAATCCAGATTCCACCCTCGGGGCCCTCGCTAAGGAAAGCTGGATTCGGACTGGACCCCGAAACATATTGACGCAAACGAAACTTGGATTCACCGCGTGACCGCGAAACCAATTCCCCAGAGGGCGCCTTTACCCAGACAGTATCGTTCGTGTCCACGAAGATAGCGGCCGGCAAACCTCCGGGATAACCTTGTTCTCGCCCGATGTTTTCGCACGAACTGCCATTCAGGTGATACAGTCCCGAAAGGGCTCGAACCCACAGAGAGCCGTCGAGGTCCTCTACCACGCCGTTCGTGAGAGAAGACGTAACGCAGCGGCGGTCGAAAGGAAAGGCTGTAACTTTGCGGTCCTTCCACAGGAGCAACCCTGCAGCGCGCGTCGTCAACCAGACATAGTCACCACGTCCGGCCATAGCCGTATAAGCTTCATCGTTCCGAATGGCTCCGTTTGAGACCTCTTGCATCGTTTCGAACTTGACGCCATCAAAGCGAAGAACGCCCCTCGATGTGGTAAGCCAAAGATATCCATCGTGGGATTGTTGGATATCAAAGACGGCACCGAGGCCGTCCTCAGCCCCCCACGAGCTCTGATGGAAATCCCGTTTCTGTGCGGTGAACGTTTGGCCGCGCAGGTGCAGATTGCACGAAAAAACCAGGACGGAAAGGAAAAGCACCCAGAGACGACGGCGTTGTTCGCGGCAGGTAGCGAGGATGCTCGCCGGTAAATCGCGTCGGATTCGAGCACATTCAAAGGGAAGTACCACGTTGACCCGCTTGGAGCTCTTCCAGGATTTGGGAAACGAGTTTCACCACTGACTATTCAACACATGGTACCGCAATAATCTCGCCACACTGACAAGGCCGCTCAACGTTAAAACAATCGGCGCCAAGCGAGTTTCGGGACTCTAAGCGCTCAAACTTGTGGCAAGATCGCCTACTCGTAAACTATCGCGTTCGACCCACTCGAAACCAAATTGGCACTCAGGGATTTGACTCCTCAGAATCGACGGCGTAGCTACTCCCGGATTATAGGCAATAAAGAAATTGTCGAAGTGCATTGTTAGTTTCTTGTATGGCGGGTGACTCTCCTGTTTTGAACTAGAGTTTTTGACTTTTCTACACGATGCCGGGTGCGCCACTCGCCCTGATTCGTGAGCACAAGCCGACTTCCTGGTACCAATCTCTTGTTGGCGAGCTTCTGGATTACTTCCGCATTGCCGACCATCCACGACATAGTGTGCGGTCACACGGGCGATCTTGTGAATACCTAAGTAGCTGGTGTGGTCCTTGAGTGGACCGTTCTGAATGTCACGTCTTGACTGCTGATGGTCGAATGTCTACCATTCTGTGTAATTGATGGTCGAATGTCTTCTATGGCTAAGCAGACACCGGAACGTGCGAACCTTCTTCAAGGCACCCTTGACATGCTGATCTTGCGAACTCTTCTTTATGGTCCTGCTCACGGCCACCAGATTGGCAAGCATATTCAGCGGACCACGAATGATTTTCTCCAGATGCAGCACGGCTCGCTTTACCCCGCACTACACCGGCTGGAGCGAAGGGGATGGGTCACCTCGAAATGGGAGATGGCTCCAGATCGGAATCGGGAATTCAAGTACTACCGGCTTACGGATAAGGGAAGAAAACAGCTTGTTGTCGAAGAATCTCAATGGAAGCATATGGCAGAAGCTGTGGCGCGGGTGATGTGGCCCGCAGCTGAGGAGAGCTGAGATGAAATGGTGGCAGATCGGGAAACGCGATGCCGATTGGGAACGGGAACTGCAATCGGACCTTCAACTGGAAGAGGAAGAGCAGCGGGAACACGGCATTGATCCAGAAGAGGCCCGCTATGCCGCCCTGCGCGCCTTCGGCAATCCCAGTGTGATTAGCGAGCAAACTCGCGAGGTCTGGAGTTGGGACAGGCTCGAGACTCTTCTCCGCGATCTAAGAATCAGCATCCGCACGCTCGCGCGGCAGCCGGGATTTTCAGCCGTGGCGATGCTGGTGATCGCCGTTGGCATGGGCGCGACTATCTCGCTGTTCACCGTCGTCTGGTCGGTTCTCCTGAAACCTCTGCCGTTCGACCACCCGGAGCAACTCGTTCGGCTCTACGAAAGCAGCGAAAGGTTTCCGGCGAACGTCGTCGCCCCGGGCATTTACGGCGAATGGAAACGCGAGAGCCGATCGTTCTCCAATCTCGCGCTTTATACACCCTGGCCGCAGTACAACCTCTCCGAAGGAGGTGCGCTGCCCGAGCAGGTCCGTGCAACGGTCTGTTCCTGGGACCTTTTCGCCACGCTCGGTGTCCAGCCCAGCATCGGACGCTCCTTCACGCCGGAGGACGATCAGAGTTCCGCCAACGGTACCGTCATTCTCAGTTGGTCTCTTTGGAAACGCCGCTTCGGCGGTGAGTCTTCCATCACCGGCCGCAAAATCAATCTGGATGCCAAACCTTACACCGTGATTGGCGTGATGCCGCGTTGGTTCGCTTTTCCCGAGCAGAAGGTGCAGGTCTTCCTTCCTGTGTACCACGAGAGAACGCCCGCGCAGATGGCCCAGATCGACAACCACGGGTTCATCGTCATTGGAAGGCTGAAGCCCGGCGTCACTCGTGAGCAGGCCACACAGGAAGTCTCGGCGATCGTGCGCCACATCCACGACGCCCATCTCGACCTTCCGTTCATGAGCAGCGGCACGGGGATGCGGCCGCTCATCGATTACCTGGTGCGCGACGTGAAGCCCGCGCTGTATATGCTGCTGGCGGCCACCGGTTGCATGCTGCTGATCGCGTGCCTCAACGTCGCCAACCTGCTGATGGCCCGCTCCGCGGCACGAGCACGCGAAATTGCCATCCGGAAAGCGCTCGGTGGCAGTCGCTTCCGGCTACTTCGTGAGCAGCTCATCGAAACGTTCGTACTTTTCTCCGTCGGAGGAGCAGCAGGCCTCGCTCTCGCCTACGCGGCTCTCCGCTGGTTCGTCATCACGCGAAGCGATATGGTGCGCGGAGAGTCGATCGGCATTGACGCTGTCGTGGTCGCAACTGTCGCGGGACTCGTGTTGATTTGCGCTCCGCTCGCCGGACTCATCCCGGTGCTGGCAAGCCGTTCCGGGAACCTGGTCGCGGCGCTGCAAGAGTCGTCGCGCAGTTCCACCTCGGGCCATTCGCGTACCGGTGTGCGCAAAGTGCTTGTGGGCGCCGAAGTTGCGTTCACCGTGGTTCTGCTCGTCAGCGCCGGCTTGCTGCTCAAGAGCTACATGCGGCTGCGCTCGAACGACCTGGGCTGCGCGACCGACAACATCCTCACCATGCATTTCACTCTTCCGGAAGTGCAGTACAGCAAGCCGGCGCAGCGGGTGGCATTCTTCGACGATCTGCTGGCGCGCGTGCGGGCATTGCCGGGAGCAGACGCGGCCGGCCTGGTCCGCGCGGTTCCCGGCGAAGGATACTTCGGCGACGGTAGCGTGACCATCGCCGAGCATCCGCCCTTGTCGCAGGGGCAAACGCTACTTGCGATCGTCCGCTGGGCTGATCCCGGCTATTTCCCGTCGCTAAAAATCCCGTTCTTGCGCGGGCGCACCTTCGGTTCCGATCAGCGTCTCGATGGCGCCAACGAAGTCATCATCAGCGCTGAGTTCGCGCGGCAGTATTTTCCAAATGAGGACCCGATCGGCAAGCACCTGGTCGGCTTTGGCAAGGGGAGTTATGAAATCGTCGGCGTCGTGGGCGACGCGCTATATGAGCTGGCCGAGCCACCGGACCCGACGATGTATTTCCCGATCGATGGCGGCACGGCAAGCGGCGCCGCCCTCGTCGTCCGCGGCGCACGCGATCCCGAGGGCTTCGCACTTCCCATTCAGAAGGTCATCCAGCAGATGGATCGCGAACTCGCCGTCTCCGACGTGCTCACGATGAATCAGATCATCAACCAATCATCGCTCGACGCAAATTTCGAAGCGAGTTTGCTGGCCGTCTTTGCGGGCATATCGCTGTTGCTGGCTGCCGTGGGTCTGTTCGGCGTGCTCGCATATTTGGCGACGCAGCGCCGCACGGAGATCGGTATCCGGCTGGCACTCGGGGCGCAACGAGAACACGTCCTGCATCTGATGCTGCTCGATGGTCTCCTTCCCGCGTTCGGCGGGTCTGCCGCAGGCTCGCTGCTCGCCATCGCCTCCGCACAACTGATTCGCTCCAGCTTGTATGCCACCAAACCGCTCGACCCTGCCGTGTTCGCCGGTGTCATCGGACTCCTGTTCGGGGTTGCGACTACAGCGTGCCTGCTACCGGCGTGGCGCGCCTCGCGCGTACTACCAGCGACGGTTCTGCGCAGCGAGTGATGTCGCGGGCGCCGACAAGCAAATGGGACGGCCTGACGTTGCGCTATCGCTCGCCACTCCGAGAATGTTTCGTACGTCGTTGCCGAATGACGAGCAAACAGGAAGTAAGCGAATTACTTCCTGTTTGGTGACAATCCATCCTGGATCGTTGGGGCGCTATTTGTTTGAGGCTATAATCGCGCGCACATAAAAATGGCCGACTCCAAATGCGATTGAACAAACTCGAGAAACAGAATCCAGACAGCCTGGACAAACTAACCAAGGATGATTGCTTCTGAGATGGAGGTTTCATGAAGGGCGCCATGCGACTGACGGGCGGTTTGGTGGCTTGCCTGGTGGTGGGAATCTTCGTGGCTGGTTGGCGTACGGGAGCGACGGCTGCCGGAGCCAACAGTTCGGAAGAGGTGGCGGCTCGCTACGATAAGCCGGAAACAAAAATCGCGAAAACAAAAATCGTGAACTTCTGGGATCCGAAGGCTGCGGCCGCTTACTTGGACCGTCGGCAATCGTGGTGGATGGAATGGCCCAGAGCCCAGCGGGACCATGAAACTTTCTGCGTGTCGTGCCACACCGCTGTTCCTTATGCTCTTTCGCGTCCCGCTCTTCGAACGGCCCTGGCCGAGCCAGTCCCATCTCCGAACGAGCGACGGTTGCTGGACAACGTCACGAAGCGCGTGCGCCTCTGGAAGGAAGTTGAACCGTTCTACAAGGATGCTGACCGCGGGCCGTACAAATCGGTTGAGTCGCGCGGAACGGAATCCGTTCTCAACGCGCTGATTCTTTCGAGCCGTGATGCGCACAGCGGCCAACTCAGCAACGACGCGCGTACGGCGTTTGAGAACATGTGGGCCGAACAGCAAGTTGCCGGCAATCGGAAAGGCGCATGGCTCTGGCTGCGCTTTAACAACGAGCCGTGGGAAGCGGACGATTCGGACTACTTCGGAGCCACGCTGGCCGCCGTCGCCATTGGTATCGCACCAGGAAACTATCGCGCAACGCCCGAAGTCCAGACGAGTCTCAAGCTGTTGCGGGAGTACCTCAACCGCGAATTTGCCGTGCAGACCACTATTAATCGCGTCCTTCTCTTGTGGGCTCAGGCGAAGCTGCCGGGCCTGCTCGAACCAGATCGCCAGAAGGCCATCATCGCCGACCTTCTGGAAACGCAGCAGGCTGACGGGGGCTGGAGCCTGTCTTCTCTGTCTGGGAACTGGAAGCGCGAGGATGGAACGTCTCAGGAAACGAAAAGCGACGGCTACGCGACGGGGCTGATCACCTTTATTCTTCAGCAGGCCGGGGTTTCGCGCGAAAACGCCAAACTGCAGCGGGGGCTTGCGTGGCTCACTGCGAATCAGGACAAGACGGAAGGTTCCTGGGCGGCCTACTCTCTGAACAAGAACAAAAAGAACCACATCAGTCCAGAGACCGCGCTCTTTATGAACGACGCAGCTACTTCGTACGCTGTGCTCTCCCTCACTGCCGCCAATCGTCGCTAAAGAACTATAAGACGGATTGTCCGTTCCGAGTAAAGAGGCATCATGTCGAAGAACGGCGGCATTATCGGGATATCAGATCACGGCGGTTGGGCGGTGCTGGTGACAGCGGCGCGTGATGGAACGCTCCTCGACCGCCGCCGAATCGAACTCGTGGGCGAGGGTCTGCCGAAGCTTCCGCACCACCACGATGCCCAAGGGCTTCCGCTCGACGAGGCCGTGGAGTTAGTCGAGCGCGTGCGCGTGTCGGCAGAGAGGCATGCGGTGCTTGCCTTGGACGCAGTCACGATGACGGTGCCGCGTGTCCTTGGTGTCGCCCTGCGCAAGTGCCCACAGCTTCCACCCACGATTGCCGAGCGAATCAAGGACTACCGTGCGCAGAACGTCGCCGACTGGGTGATGTACCGCAAGGCCCTGGCCTCCGCAGCCGAGGCACGGGGTTGGCCCGTCCACTGGTACGACGCGAAGAGCGTGTTGGGTGCGGCGAGCCACGCGTTGCGTGTAGAGAACCTCGACGCTCACTTCCTCCAGGTGAGGAGGACCGTCGGGCCGCCCTGGGACAAGGATCACAAGCTCGCAATGGCGGCGGCCATAGTCACGGCGAGCGCGATTGTGGAGTAACCCGCCTGGACCCTGGAGTAAGGCCGCTTCAAGAAATTCCTGTTCCGAAACAACTCCCAACTAGTCGTCAGCCAGGCGTCGAGTGTGACGTGCGATCATTAGCTCCTCATTGGTCGGGATAGTCCATACGAAACGGAACTTGATTCCGCGCTGATGCGCGGGCGGTCTTCAAGCGTAGCATCGCCTCACCCTGGGATTCGACTGCCATCGTCGCCTCGTTTTATCAGGAGTAGAGCCGCGGGCGGCATTGAACACGATGCACCCTCATCCGCATCAATTAAGCTACGAAGCGAGCACTCTTTGCCCACAGGACCACTACAGATCGCGGTCCTGCTGGGTACTTGTTCCGAAACACAAGCGGTGCCTGGTCCCAATTCGTTATGTCTTTGGGTGGATCTTGGAACGTGTCAATCCATCGTCTCCATGCATATGTTTTTCCATCGACAAACGGAAGTTCAAAGTCGAGAGGCTCCCAAAATGCATTGAAAATCAGGAACACAAGCATGGATTCATTTGCTAGTTCGGCGCTGAGAGCGACACTATGTGACGAATCGCCCCAGTCTGGTTGGTGGAGCTTTACTCCATGCCAATCTTTTACTGCTTCCTTGATTAGCTGAGTTAAAGAAGTGCGTCGAGTTTCAATACTTATGTCCCGCAGTTGCCGTCGCGCATTCAGCAATTTCACAAACCGATGTATGTCGGCATGTTTCTCCAGTAGAGACCAATCGAGCCAGTTGTCGTCATTGTCCTGACAGTAGGTGTTATTATTGCCGTTCTGCGTACGCCGAAATTCATCCCCCATCCAGAGCATGGGCAGGCCAAGCGAGAGCAGAGTGACGGCAAGACAATTCTTGACTTGGCGATTTCGGAGCCTCTCGATTTCACGAACCTCGGTTGGGCCTTCGACACCGCAATTCCAGCTTCGATTGTCATTCCCGCCATCTCGATCTTCTTCACCATTGGCTTGGTTGTGTTTCTGGTTGTACGACACTAAGTCATTCAGCGTGAAGCCGTCGTGACAGGTCACAAAGTTCACGCTTTGTTCCGCCTCGCGTTCCTTGTGACCATAGATTTCATGGCTTCCGACAAGCCGGTCAGCAAATCGACACACTGATCCGGAATCTCCGCGGAAGAAGCTTCGTACATCGTCGCGGAAACGTCCATTCCACTCCCTCCAGCTATCCCCAATAAAGCTGCCGACCTGGTATAAGCCTGCCGCATCCCAGGCCTCAGCAATTAATTTTGTGCCGGCAAGAGCTGGATCAGATTCGATATCCCAAAGAACAGGTGGATTAGACATCACGTGACCGGAGGAGTCGCGCGCGAGGATGGATGCAAGATCAAAGCGAAAACCATCCACGTGCATCTCTTCCACCCAATAGTGAAGACTGTCTACAATCATGCGGCGGACGATAGGATGATTCGCGTTGAGAGTATTTCCTGTACCGCTATAGTTGGCATATCGTGAGCCGTCGTGCTCCAGCATGTAGTAAGCGCTGTTATCGATACCTCTGAAGCAAAATGTGGGACCGCTATCGTCGCCTTCAGCCGTGTGATTGAACACGACGTCGAGGATGACCTCGATTCCCGCGCGGTGCAAAGCCTTTACCATGTCACGGAACTCATCCACGGACCCCGCCGGATTGGGGCGCGAACTGTACGCGTGATGTGGTGCGAAGAATGACACAGGCGCGTATCCCCAGTAGTTCACGCGGCCCGGAGGACAGTCGTGCGGGTCAAATTGGAAAACTGGAAGGAGTTCTACCGCGGAAATTCCCAACTCGTGAAGATACGGAATCTTCTCGATCACGCCACGGAAGGTTCCGCGTGACTCCTCGGAAATGCCCGAGCTGCGATGTTGCGTGAATCCCCGAATGTGCATTTCGTAAATGATCGATTGTGCGCAGGGCAGGTGCAGCGGCTGGTCTCCTTCCCAGTCGTATGAACGCGTGTCCACAACAGCACTTTTCATTGCTGTCGCTGTGTTGTCGCCTTGTCCTCGGGCGGCCTCGCGGGAGTAGCTCTTCGGGACTGCAACCGCCCGGCTATATGGGTCGAGCAAAACTTTAGTCGGATCAAACCGCAACCCTTTGCCAGGATCGAAAAGCCCATAGAATCGATAGGCGTATAGTTGGCCTTTCTGCACGCCGGGAACGAAAGTGTGCCAGTAGTGGTAAGTGCGATTTGCAGTTGGATCAAGAGAGATAAGGCGGGACGGCCGAGCGTCATCTTCGCGATCAAAGAACAACAACTCAACCCGCGACGCTTTGCGGGAAAATACGCTGAAGTTTACACCGCGCGAAGTTACACTGGCGCCAAGCGGAGAGCTTCGGCCGTTTGCCGGCATGGTGTCGTAGTCGATCTCGGCAATCCCCGCATAGCGCGGAAAGACCGTGGTCTCGTCAATGATCGCGCCCTTCATTGGACCTCTTCTTAGGCTGATCTCTCGCGTCGGAAGCTACTTCATTCGTCAGGATGGAAGCGGAATGTCCGCTGTAACTCTTTGAGCGGGCCGATGTTCCGAATATATTCGTGCCAATGATGTGACCCTCAGTTCCGTGCGTAAATGTTCTCTGTGCCTTCCATGTCACCGCACTGGACATGCCTTGGCATTCCATATTTCGCTCGCATACTGCCCAATCGTCCGGTCGCTGGAAAACGTTCCCGAATTGGCAATGTTAAAAATGACTGTGCGTGTCCAGTTGTCGGGCTCGCCATACAGCTCAACCAGATGTTGATCGGCCTCGAGATAGGATCGAAAATCCGCCAGGTGCATGTAAAAGTCTCCGCTTGTCAGAAGCAAGTTGCGGAACGCCGCGAAGATCCCAGGCTCATACCGGCTGAAATAATCTGAAAAGATCATGTCCAGCACGGAGCGAAGTTCTTGATCCTTCTCGTAGTGCCAATTCGGGTTGTACCATCCACGACTGCTGGCGACTTGATCGGCGGTGAGTCCGAACAGAAAGAAGTTCTCTTCACCTGCGGCTTCAGCCATTTCAATGGTCGCACCATCTCGCGTGCCGATGGTCAGCGCGCCGTTCATCATGAATTTCATGTTGCTCGTGCCGCTGGCTTCGTAGCCGGCGGTGGAGATTTGGTTCGAGACGTCGCTCGCCGGAATCAAGCGCTCGGCGAGCGACACGCAATACTCGGGTAAAAACAGAACTTTGAGGCGGCCGCGAACGCATGGATCACCATCAATCGTGTCCGCGAGATTGTTGATGAACTTGATAATCAGCTTTGCGAGTTGGTAAGCAGGAGCGGCTTTGCCGGCGAAAAAGAAGGTTCGCGGCGTTATGTCCAAGCCAGGATTTTCGCGCAGCCGGTTGTAGAGCGCCACAACCCGCAGCACATTGAGCAATTGCCGCTTGTATTCGTGAATGCGTTTGACCTGCGAATCGAAGATGCTGTCGGGATCCACTACGTGACCAACTGATTTCCTAAGCCAATCGACAAAATCAAGTTTGGCCCTGCGCTTGGCTTTGCGGACGGCGTCCCGAAATGGCCTGTCATTCGCCAGGCCACTAAGTCTGTTGAGCTGCTCGAGATTGGTGATCCACCCATCGCCAATGGCGTTAGTGATTGTTTCGGCGAGCGCCGGATTGGCTAACAACAGCCAACGTCTTGGAGTAACGCCATTTGTCTTATTGTTGAAGCGTTCAGGAAACAACTCTGCGAAATCCTTTACAGTGGTCGTTCGCAACAATTGAGAATGAATGGCAGCAACCCCGTTGGTGCTATGCGAGCCCACGATTGCGAGATTCGCCATGCGGACCTTGCGCTCGGTACCTTCTTCAACGAGGCTCATTCTTTCAACGCATCCTTCGTCGCCGGGAAAACGCCGGCGCACGTGGTCGAGGAAACGTCTATTGATTTCCAGAATGATTTCCGACTGGCGCGGAAGCAACAGTTCGAACCAACGCAGCGGCCATTTTTCTAGAGCTTCAGGCAGCAGCGTGTGATTGGTATATGCCAGCGCCTTTTGTGTGAGTTCCCAAGCCTGATCCCATCCGAGACGCGCCTCATCGAGCAGAATCCGCATGAGCTCCGGCACGGCCATAGCAGGATGAGTGTCATTCAGCTGGATTGCGAGTTTTTCTCCCAGAGCATTCCAATCTCTGTTGGATTTGCGGAATCGGCGTACAAGGTCGGCGAGAGAACACGCCACTAGAAAATACTCTTGTAGAAAGCGCAATCCCTGACCTTTACTTGTAGAGTCGTCGGGATACAGCACACGAGTTAGAGACTCAGCACCGAGGGTCTCGGCTAGTGCTTCAGCGAATGCTCCGCTGCTGAACTCCTGAAAGTCGAAGTAGTTCGAAGCAGATGCAGCCCAAAGGCGGAGCGTGTTGATGGTTTTTCCACCGTAACCGACTACCGGGCGGTCATAAGGGATGCCAATCATGCTGGACGGACGATCGGGGATCATGTGAAACGTTCCGCCGTCTAGTACGAAGGAACAATTCAGTTTTACTTCAACTGCCTCGTCAGGACGCGCTATCTCCCATGGATCCGCATGACGCAACCAGTTATCGCCCTGTTCGTGCTGCCAGCCATCCTGAATGGTTTGTTTGAAAATTCCGTACTCGTAGCGCAATCCATAGCCCATTGCGGGAAGCTGCAGAGTAGCCATGGAGTCAAGAAAGCATGCAGCGAGCCGGCCAAGCCCTCCGTTCCCCAGACCCGCATCGGGCTCGTGTCCGAAGAGAGACCGGAAATCGATGTTCTTATGTTTCTCCACCAATGCCATGAAAGGACTGAACAGCAAGTTCGTGAGATTGTTCGCGAGCGAGCGGCCCAGGAGAAACTCCATGGAGAGGTAGTACACTCGCTTCGGGTTTTCTCGCTCGTAGGTGTTCTCTGTAAGAAGCCAGCTTTGAGAAAGTACATCGCGCACGGAGCGAGCGATGGCTTCGTACTCCTCTCGAGCAGTGACGGAATCTCTGATGTTGTCGAATAGAAGATGTCGTTCGTATAGCCCGTCAGCTCCGGTGAACTTGATCGGCCCGCAACCATACTGTTTCATCAACCTCGCAGCATCTCTTTCGACCGCCGTTTCATCAATCGACACGACCGGCTTCGTACTCATCGGAATTCCTTTCTCGTTGCATTCTTGAGTCCCGATCCTGCCGTAACTGCCAAAGCGCGGCTATGCACCCATCGGCGTTATCCCGTAACAGCGCGCAAGGTCATTGATATTGTTGCGCAGGGCTGCCCAATATCTCTCTGCCTGGGAGCCATAGTTTCCGCGAACCATCACCTGATTGATCTTTCTGCCGTCGTCCATCACTTGTTGCATTTGCGCCTTGGTTTCGATCCAGGTATCGAGCGGATCGAACTTGCGCCGCAAGCGGTTGGTGGAACGATTCAGATCGGACAGTGCATCGTTGAGATCGTCCTTGGTCTGCTGTGCCGATTGCCTCTGCCCATCGTTGGGTGTGCTCCCGTTGCGCCGAGTGCGACCGCTAGCCTGTGCGCTTTGGGCATTGTTTTTAGCGGTGTCGCCCCTATGCTCCGACCACTTGCGAAACTGGTCCACGCCATCTTCGACTTTGCGAATACGATCGGCGACTTGCGCTTTGGCGAATGTCGGCTGTGCGAAGATTGAGATTGTGAAGCATACGGTAATCAGAACGAGGAAAAGGCAGCGAGAAATATTGTTCTTCACTTCATACTCCTTTGCAGCGATGCTTCGTCTAAGACCACGAAGATGAGCCAGAGACCAGCGCTTGCTGCCTGGGCTGGGGGTGGGGCAGAACCAACTCAAACTCTCTGGCAATCTCGCAGTTGGCAAAAAACGCAAGCAGAGACGGCCGCTCGGTCTTATTGCTTGTTGAGGTCGTCGTCCTTGTAGTACTTCGTGCCCTGGAGCGTTAACTGCAGGGCGAGACCGTTCTTGGTGATCTGGTACACCCACACACCTGGCGCCACCTCGGTTGCTCCGGAGTAAGCTCCGCCCGCGCTACCCGCTTTGGCTGCGGCGTCCGCTTGCGCCGAGCCTGACCAGCCTGAATCCAGGAAACGCGCCAGAGCCTGATTGTTCTCAAACATGAAAATCACTCGATAATTTTTCACTCCTACACCGAAACCGGCGCCGGCGGAAACCATCTTCATAAAAGTTTCCTGCTTACTTTGGGAGTTGACCGCCATACCCGCACCCCGCGCCGTGCTCAACAGCAAAACGTTGGTGCCCATGTTGTTGAAGACTGCGTATCCGGCTGCTTTTTGCATCGCCGCCTGAGATGTGGGCTGCAGCTTGTAGAGATCCTGTAGAGTTTGAGCTGCCATCTTTCGCGTCTTGTCACGTTTCTTGTCAGGCGAATCCCCAGCACTGGCAAGGCCAGCAACGACGAAGGTGAAAACGAGAACCTGGGAAACTTTTCTGAACGTCATCACTGCTCTCCTTAACTCTGCCTGCGGGCGCAGCTACGCCGGTATTGTTTGACATCACCGTTCTCAAGAGTGAAACAGGGTGGGAAGCGCTCTGGGACTGTCAAAACTCTTAGTTTCGACAATCGGCGCTCGGCACTTGGCGAAAACAACTGCAAGCCAAGCGGGTTCCTCGGTAACGAACGGAGACTTAATCGACAGGCGTCTCAGATCACGGGCAAACCGAAAGTAATGGCTATGGGTTAGTCGGGTGCGACGCTCGCCTGATTCGTGAGCCAATCCGACTCAGCGGTACGAATCCGCTCGATGCTCATCTGGACTAGTTCCGGATCGCAGACTACGGAAGCGGATAAGGATTATCGCTCGTTACTCCTGAAGGAGAACCGAGCGGGAAGTTGTTGTCTAACTGCTGCAGAAACGCGGACCAGCCATCTGCGTTCCCGGTCAGATTCGTGTACGTCTTCGCAAGTGTGGGCGCACCCGCCTGGACAATCTGATCCCAACCAAATCCCAATTGGGTATTTAGATAATTAAGAAAGAGAACAGAACACCCATTCGATACAGAATCCTGGTCGGTTGAATTGTTGTTGTTTACCCAATCAGGACGGTTCGGTGTGTCGAGCCAAGCCGATGCCGTTGTGTATCCGTTCAATTCCGCAGGGTACAGAGCAGCCGAAAGAACGCGAGAGAGACCCTCTCCGTTACTGGCACCGCAGTCCCAGCCGACACCTTGGGCTGCTTCAAAGACTTCAACAAGTTCCGCCACCAACAACATCCGCGTGTAGTCGATATCGAGACCAGGCACATTCTTTAGATCACAATACAGGTCAACTGCGCTGCAACCGTAGTGATAAGCACCGCCGCCTCCCTGACCGGAGGGGTCAAGCGCGGCAATGAGGATGTTGACCGGCAATGTAGGAGAGGCGATCCCTCCGAACCAGGCAGAGGTCTGAGAATAATCATTTTCGCAAGTCGCGAGTACGCCGTCAGCACAGCTCTTTCCCTCTGCTCCCAAGGCTGGATCGTAATAGACGGCGAAGTTTTTAGTGGTACCTTCTTGCGTGGTCGGATAATCGAACCCAGTTCGACCGCCAGGACTGGACTTGTGGCCGGCGTGGGTTACCGCAAAAACGTGAGCTTTCCCTGGTCTTGGTCGAAGAGGAACGGCGAGCTTAGTGTATGTGCGGTCTTTTGTGAGTTTTGGTTTCACTGTTCACCACAGTTCTTCCAGTTCAAGGAATGACAACAGTCCAAACAATTCTAATCGGGAATTTTCACTGCGCGGGAGCAATGCTCGTCACCGGATGAGTCTCCGTCATCCGCGAGCCAGCGCACCTTAAGTCGCCCCTTTCGGTTACACTTACGGGCTCCGACGCTGCACCATATTAAGTATCGATGTTGGTTGCAACCGGAGGAAACCTGGAGTGACGATTATGGCCGTGCCCTCTCCGGCAAGGAACCCTCATGTATTCACAGCTAGTCGATGGACGCGAGGCAATCGAATTTTCCCAACAATCATTGAGGTCGGCCCGGATCACGTTGTCCGGATCAGACGGAAGTTCTTCGGTCGAACCGAGGAGAGTATCGCCATTTCTAAAGTGGCTTCCGTCCAGATCACTACTGGAATGATTTGGTCAGACATACGGATTGATTCAAGCGGTGGAACCGACCCTATTGTCAGCCACGGCCATTCAAAGAGCGACGCGATAAGAATTCGGGAACTCGTTGAACAATTTCAGAAGGGTTAGTAGAAGGGGCCAGAGTGTGGCAAGTGGCGCAGCCTGTTTTTGTTTCCTATGCAGTCCGCAAGCTGTGGATCCGGCAGCGACAATCTAAACCATAATGGGAAACAGGCAGGGCCACACGGCGGTAGGTCGCGAATGATGCTGTGCTGTGCTCTTGCATCGACGTTCCGGGGGTGTCGTAACAAATTTCCTAACAATTGCACCTAAAGCTGCCTGTTCGTATTGGGGCGCCCATAGCTACTTGTCATATACAAGAATCAAAAGCCTTTAAGCAGCGTAGGCTACTCGCTACCTTTTCATTGTGTTCTCAGCGAAAGGCAAAAATAACAAAGTGCCGGATGAAGGGCGGGAAACCCGGCAGCCAGTGTGTTGATGATTCGAGAATGAAATTTGCTAGTAACCGACTTGCGTGAGCCACGTCAAAGCTCCATACAGGGGGACGAATGCTGGCCGATTTGCGTGACGCGGTGCGGCAACTGCGGAAGGCGCCTGGATTTACGACGACAGCTTTGCTCACGTTGGCACTAGGGATCGGAGCGACGACGGCGATCTTTACCCTGGTGCACCAGGTGATGTTGAAGTCGCTGCCCGTGGCCAAGCCGGGTGAGCTGTGGCGGATCGGCGACAAAGCGCGCTGCTGCAACTGGGGTGGATATACCCAGGGCGACGACGGCGATTTTGCCTTGTTTTCCTGGGAGGCGTACAGGCACTTTCGCGAGCACACGCCGGAGTTCACGGACCTGGCAGCACTGCAGGCCGGCAATGCGAATCTTGGCGTCCGCAGAGCGGGATCACAGGCGCCAGCGGACACACGCAATGGGGAGTATGTCTCCGGAAATTTCTTCAGGACCCTTGGCGTGCAGCCGTGGATCGGCCGCCTGTTCACCGATGAGGACGATCGGGAGGGTGCGCCTCCAGTCGCGGTGATGAGCTATCGCATATGGCACGACAAATACGGATCTGACCCTTCTGTAGTCGGCGCCGGCTACCAGATCAATGGACATCCATTCACGGTGATCGGCGTGGCTGCTCCGGGATTCTTCGGAGCGAAGCTGTCCGGATGGGGCATGCCCGACTTCTGGCTGCCGCTGACGGCCGAGCTGCTCATCGACGGACAGAACGGAGAACGGCCACGGCTGAAAAACCCGCAGACCAACTTCCTCGACCTGATTGGAAGAGTGCGTCCGGGAGTGAATCCCAAGACGCTCGAAGCAAAGCTGAAAGTGGAACTGCACGACTGGCTGGCGAGTCATGTTCCCGATATGGAACCGAGCGAGAAGGAGCTATGGAAGCAACAGACGCTGCATCTGACTCCCGGCGGCGCTGGGACCGCAGCCTTGCGCGAGCAGTATGAAGATGGACTGAAGCTGCTTCTGGTGGCTGCTGGATGTGTGCTGCTGGTGGCATGCGCGAATCTGGCAAATCTGATGCTGGCGCGCGGGCTCAAGGATCGCGCGCAAACCTCGATACGAGTGGCGCTGGGCGCGCCGCGAGGACGGCTGATTCGCAAATCCTTGGTCGAGTGCGTCATGCTGGCAGCCATCGGCGGGGCTCTCGGCATAGGTGTGGCGTATGCCGGAACAAGGTTAATTTTGCGTCTGGCTTTCCAGACCGGCGGCCCCAATAACTACGTGCCGATTAGCGCGACTCCCTCCGTGCCTGTGCTGCTGTTCACACTAGGCACGTCCGTGCTGACGGGAATTATTTTCGGCATCGCGCCGGCGTGGATGACTTCGCGTACTGACCCGGTCGAGGCTCTTCGCGGGGCAAATCGTTCCGTGGCCGGCGGTGGCTCGTGGGCACAGCGGTCCCTGGTAATCGCGCAGGCAGCCATGTCGCTCGTACTGCTCTCCGCGGCGGCTCTGCTCGGCCAGAGCCTGCGGAACCTGCAGCACCAGAATTTTGGATTCGAGACGCAGGGACGGTACATTGCGTGGATCAATCCCAGTTTGGGAAGCTACAAGCCGGAACAGATAGAACTGTTGTTCCGGCAAATCGACGATCGCCTGCGCCAGATTCCGGGCGTGCGCATGGTGGCGCCCGCGCTCTATGCCCCCATGAGTGGCGATAGCTGGAACGACGGCATTCGCGTCGAGGGTCGGCCTGAACCCGGGGCCAAGGAAGATAACGGATCGGGATTCGCCCGCGTGATGCCGGGTTTCTTCGAGACTCTGGGCTCCAAAATCGTGCTGGGAAGGTCCATTACGGAAGAAGATACGGCGTCGACTCGGCACGTAGCCGTAATTAATGAAGCGTTTGCGAAGCGATTCTTCAAAGACCAGAACCCCATCGGACAACATTTCGGAGAAGGCAAAATCAAATATTCCGGGACCTACGAGATCGTCGGGGTCGTGCGAGACATACGCTATATGACTTGGGGCCTGAAAGATCCAGTGCGCCCGATGTACTGGCTCCCCGAGGCGCAGACCGTGCAGTATGACGATCCGGCCTACACGAGTGGCGACCTCTCATCGCACTATCTGAACAACATCGTGATCTGGGCGCCGGGAGATCCGCCAGGCATGGAAGATCGTGTGCGCAAGGCGCTGGCCAGCATCGATCCCAATCTGGTTCTCTACGGCGTTGACTCGTATTCAAAAGTTCTGAGCGGCGACTTCCAGCAGGAAAACATGATCGCAACTCTTACCACGCTCTTCGGTGTGCTTGGGTTGGTGCTGGCTGCAGTCGGGCTGTACGGAGTGATGGCGTACACGGTGGAACAGCGGAATAGCGAGATTGGCGTTCGCATGGCTCTGGGTGCGGATCGCGGGCAGGTGATAAAGATGGTGCTGCGCGGTGCTTTCTCGCAAATAGGCATCGGCCTGGCGATTGGCATCCCGGCAGCGATTGGAGCCGGCAAGCTGATGACCCACCAGCTCTTCGGCGTTAAGCCGTGGGACCCGATCATGCTCGCGCTGGCTGCGCTGATGCTTAGCCTGGCCGCGCTGCTGGCGTCGGCGATCCCGGCGCGGCGTGCTGCAGGCGTGGAGCCGATGGTGGCACTGCGGAACGGATGATCCAGGTTCACCGGTGTTAGCTGTGGCGGCTAGCGCCAAAATCCCAACGATGCGTGTCGTAGAGGCGTTCTGGGCTCTCGGACCCTACCCAATCATCGACATGTCCGCCGCTAGCGCCGTTCACCGGCATCATCGGCCGAAGGCCCATAAATGCTCGGGACTTTACCGCCCATCGCTCGAATGTACGTGCTCAATTGTCCGCGATGGTGAACGTTATCGAACAACGCAATCCACAACAACCCACCTACCGTGTCTTTGAGCAGAATCTCTTCTGTGCCCTGAATCAACCAGGCCTGGTGGTTCCAGCCGCTGTCGTCCAGCGAATGTAGTTGAATTGCAAGAGTGTCATGATCGCGCTCGTAAGTTGAGATCATCTGGCCCAGATCGCCGAAACTCGCGGGTTCCTGCCAGCGCAAACCACTGTAAAAACTTTTCCGGCTTTTGCAGAGCTGAACGCAACTCTGCTGTGCCGAAACCAGCAGAGCGGCCAGTTCTCCCGCCGAGCGCGAGCGCGGATGAGGCCGGTAATCCAGACGATCAGCCGGCAGTGCTTTGAACACTCTTATGAAGGCGGGATACTCTTGCTGCCATCTCTGAATGAAGAACTCTCGGTTACTAAGCTCTCTCCCAAACGATTGCGTTGCCATAGAAGGACCTTTCTGTGTGCGCTAAATTCTAATCTCCAAATAGCCGCGGGTGAGCGGACATCGCCCTGACGATCTTGCCCTCCTCTTCACAGAACATTTATTCTTAGGAGCCTCTCTGAACGGGTATTCTCCTCCCGTATTTCTCTCGAAGGGACTGACCCCCATGATTCGGTTCTCATTGCCAACTCTTTCAAGATTCCTTATTGTCGGCGGAGCAATTGCTGCTTTGACTCTGTGCGGTGTTGCGCAAACACGGACGGCGCCGAGCACACCTCAAATTGGCTCAGCGAATACAGTCACTGCCGACCCGCCGGTACTGCGTCCTAATACCGAGCCTTGCACAGTTCAACTCTTTTCCAACGTTGAGTTCGCAGATTTTAGTCCCAAGTCTTTTACATACACGCCGCCGGCGGGTTGTCCCGGGCCCTGGGCGAAGGTGGTTTTTCAGGCTGACTACAACATCACCGCGGGCCGGCAGTTTGATCGCACGGCGAACGTATGGATCGGCGGTGTGAACGTGTACTTTGGAACTACTGCTGAGCCATCGGCCAAAGTGGCGCGTTCCTGGCATATAGAGAGCGACCTCACCGACTACAGCGCGTTGTTCACAGCGCCTCACGCGGGAGAGGCCGACCTCGGCAATCTCGTCAACAGCACCTTCACCAGCGTGCTCTTCGGCAGCGCCAGCTTGCAGTTCTATCCGCTGGCGCAACATCAGCAGGCGCCGCGCACTGCGGATGTCGTGCTGCCTATGTCAGCGGGAGCGACCGGCGGCAGCGTTGACCTCTCTTCTCCCTCCGACCAGAATGCGCAGACGCTTGCTCTGCCGACGAATATCGAACGCGCATACCTGGACGTGATTGCGCAAAGCCAGGCCGGCGACGAATTCTGGTACACCTGCGTGCCCAACGACGTGACCGGCGAACTGGAATCCTGCGGCTCGACGTCGTTTCGCGAGGTGGAGATCTCGATCGATGGACAGCCGGCGGGCGTAGCTCCAGTGTATCCCTGGATATACACCGGCGGAATCGATCCGTTCCTGTGGCGGCCCATTCCCGGAATTGAGACGCTGAATTTTTCCCCCTACCGAGTCGATCTCACGCCCTTTGCCGGTCCGCTCAGCGATGGCAGCAAGAAGCATCAGGTTGCGTTCAGCGTGTTCAATAACGGAAACCATTTCTCCACTACAGGCGCCCTGCTGCTCTATCTCGATGCAGCATCGACTCAGGTAACCGGCGACGTCACTAAGAACACAATTGGCACGGCAAATCCAAGCGTGAACCAGAACCTGTCAACGGCTTCGGATGGGACCGTGACCGGCACCGTTAGCGTGACCTCGTCGAGAACATTTGAGCTTGCAGGGTTCGTCAAGACATCGCACGGAGAAATACATACCGACGTGAATCAGACCATCGATTTTTCCAGCGTGCAGACGTTCCAGGTGAACGCCACAACTCCGGCAGGCACGCCTGACATTCAAGATATAAATCAGAAGACTACGATTTCTTCATTGACCAGCCGACGAGGTGAAGGTCCGGAGGAAAACATTTTCGTGCAGGCGGAGTATCCCTTACTTCTGAATTTCTCGTTTACGTCAAATGCCGACGGCTCCTTCGCGCAAGCGACCAGCATCAATGAGCAACTAACGCGCCGGGAGGTACAAAGCGTCGGCCATCATCCGGTCAGTTTCACCTTGCTGAAGCGCAGCAATACGCCGAGCGATACCCTGCTATTCACCTCGAATGGGACTGCAAATCAGAACCAGAGCAGCTCGCAAACGTATTTCTACACCGACTCGACCGGCGCCTGCTTCAGCCGCACGATCAGCGCAGCCGCTGGATTGCTGACGTCGGTGAGTGACGGAGCTGGCTGTAAATAACCAACAGAGGAAAATACGGGGCGCAGACGGCGGTAATCTACTCTGTTTCGAATGGACGTTTTTGATTTTCGTTTTAACACCTTGAAGTAGGCGGCCCATCCTGCTCGGTCTTTCGCAGAGTGGGAGATGACTGACTGCCAGTACATAATGCTCGTATAGTGATTTTGGACCAATCCCGAAATAGGATTATGGAACAGACTCCCCACTCATCGAAACATCGCAGAGGGTAGGGCCCGCTTCATAGGTTCGGCCACCCGGCCCAGATAACTCAGGAAACAAGTGAAGAGCTGCGATCCGGAATTGTGTAGACGATTTTGTCATCCTCGAGGGAAGCAAATGCGACGCGTGCTCTCTCTCGATCCGGCCCTTCAATAACCCATTCGCCACCTTTAAAAATTAATCTCATTGCAGCGCGGTTGCGCCACCATCGATTCACTTCTCGAGGACGAGCTATCCATACAGTTTTTGTCGATCGCAGCTCTGCGAGTTCTCTAAGCAGTCCTTTGTAGACATCCAAAGCACGACGATCAATAAGATAGTCCGGATGAAAGATAAAGCTGATGAGTCCGTGCTTGCTGAGAATCGAGCGGATTTGTTTGCGCCAAAAGTCCAGTGAATAGTTTTTTAGATAGTGGAAGACGGTGTAATCCTGAGACGTCGTCACCGGCAGTTCAAGTATCTTACCGATGAAATACGGCATGACAGTACAACACCCGCCCCGCTGAGGATCGTAATGGGCAGTGTTAGGAACTGACATGTCATAATCAAAGTCGAGCAAATGAAACCATTCTTGCCTCCGGTAAAGAATGGCCGATCGAAATCCCGCGGCGTCGAACTCTTGAGCATAACTGTTGATGCGGTTTACTCTGCTGCTGAACTCTTTGAACCCTGAAAGAAATAAGCGGCCATCGTGATTCAAGTCTTGAAGGTTCACCTCAAAGCCTCGTCCCTTCAGACTATCTATAAACTGCCGTGTGATCGCATAGCGTCGCTCCGGGACGATTTGAAACGAAGCGGCAATTCCAAATTCTTCGTCCACATCCATCAGTTTCGAGCAGAACTCTAGCCCAGCTTTGGTTTCGACATCGTGAGTCATCATCGAACATGCGCCTGCTCCATCTGGCCAAAACCAGATGAATGGAATCGCCGGTAAACCCTTTGACTTTAGGCCGAGGAGCAATAGCTTGTTCATCAGTTGGTCTACAGTCGTATCCACAGGCCACGCTGGAAACGAGGCTTTTTGTCTGCTTTCAAAATACCGTCTCTGAAGCGAGCTTCTCAGAGCGGTCGGCAGCATGGGCCGGAGAGAGTAATAAACTTGACGAAGCAGCTCAACTTGAGATGCTTCGCGATGATCTACATAGCGCTCTTCAGTCAGATTGGTCACTACTTCTCCGGGATTAAACGAGAGCTCGATCCCGCGTTCTTCGAAAACGACGTCATCCGCAGCGTCATACAGCGGCTTGTCAGTCGTATCGCAGCGATAACCTGCGCTGGTCTTTCCGTAGCACACAAGGCCTGGCCCAAATTGAAAATAGCCAGGATCTGACGACAACGTAGCTGCAATTTCGAACGTTGGGGCACCGTGAGACGGATAAAGGAAGTACTGCATTACCGGGTCGTTCATCTGGCTCCGTTACTCATGTCGCGACAATTTTGTTCGTTCTAACACTGCCTCACAATCAAGCAATAGGTCGAGGCATCGTAGTGGAGACCTAGCTCGACTGTCCCAAATTGCCTGAAGGATTCCCGAGTCTGCCGGCTTCGTCCAGCTAGAGAAGCTGTCAGAGAGAGAAGATTCGAGGCGGAGAACGACCGGGCAGCGGACAAAGCGATTCCGCAAATGGAACCAGAAGTTCCGGCTCATGTACTTTGTGTAAGCAGCGATTAATTGCCTCGAAGCGATAGCTGCTCGCTACCACGAGAGCCGCTGAAACGACCGGAGGAGGAACGGGCCTGCAGACTCGGAACACGTGCAATTGCGGTTGAGCGAGTGCTTCCTGCTGCACATCGTCGTCCGCAGTCGAAATTGCAGAAAGGAAAACAAAAACCAGAGCTACTCCCACAGCCAGCTTTGCCAATAAAGCAAATGCAGAAACCAAACGGAATGGATTCTTTGCGCTCACACGGTGATTCTTGTGATTTCGGACCAGCCAGGGGGTAGGCAGTCTTCCAGAGAAACAAAGGGGACAAAGTGCCCAGAAATTTTGCAATGTAGCCCGTTAGCTAGTCAAGTAAATTTTTTTCGCTGTCGTAGCTCGATAGAAATGTCCCCCATCAGTTCGATAAATCTTCGGACATATATTCAGCAGCAGTAGCAGGCCGGTCGCGGTAGGTATATGGATTACTCCACACCCCGCAGTCAGGTAGGACAGTGGCGCATAACGGGCTTCGAATGATGCCGACGTTTCCACAGTCCCCCTATCATTCCGTGCGGCGAGTCGCGGAATGCCGCCCTTGGCGGGCTCAATTTCGCGAAACCGCGAGCCATGGCTTACGCCGATCGACGGACCGCGAATCCGTCTGCGTTGCTGTGATAGGCCGTACCCACAGTCAGGAACCGGATTCCCTGCTTTTTCCCGGCTCTGTTGGTGAGTTGAGGCGCAAAACGCCTGGTAAGTCCCATTATGAGAACTGGTTAAGTCGGAAATTCCCGTGAACCCCTGCACCGTTCCCTGCTCCGGAGCAGAGATCTGTCGATTTTGGGCAGAATCTGCAGAATTCGCCGTTCGCAGCGAAGAAATTCGCTGCGAGATTCCCCGCTGCAGGGAATTTGCAGAGTGGGATTCGTCGATAATCGCCCGGCGAAAAGCACGGCGATTCGCCCAATAGAAACAAGAAAATGATTTCGGAACGGGTGCGCCACGGGCGGGCTTGGATTTTCTGAAAACAGTCCTGAATCCCGTTCTTCGCTTTGCTCTTGCTTTTCATTTTTGTTTTCGTTCTGATCTAGATAGGGTTTCAGAGCCACGCCATCTCACATGTCTATCCTCCCGACGGACAACTTGCGGTCTTCCAGCAGGCTTGGGAGGCTAGGTATCTTCATAGCCGGTTTTATTACGGCAGTATTCCTGTTATTCGTGGTTTCTTATCCCTCGGGCCTGGCTCGCTGGCTCCAAAGAGCTCTTCATCTCGATTTCGATCAGCCTGCGATTGTGCAGCGCATCCAACGGCTGCAACGGCTGGAGTCAGTGAAGTACACGCTGGAGAAGGTGGTCACCGGAGAAAGACAGAGCCGCTTCCTTCCGCAGTCGATCGCGGGAGAGCGTTTGCTGATGATTGTGCGCGGCGAAGTCTTCGCCGGGGTGGATTTGAGCAAGCTCAAGTCCAGCGACGTACAGGTGAACGGAAAACAGGTGAGGATTACCCTGCCCCACGCCGAAATATTTTCCACCCGTCTCGACAATAACCAGACGCGAGTCTATTCCCGCGATACCGGATTGCTCGTGCCCGCCGATCCCAATCTGGAATCGGAAGTTCGTGCCGAAGCCGAACGCCAGCTTCTGCAGGCCGCGCTCACCGACGGCATCCTGACCAACGCCTCCACCAACGCTAGAGGAACGGTTACGGCTCTGGTCCAGGCCCTTGGCTTCGGTGATGTTGAGGTGAATTGAGGGCAGGCGAGTCAGACGTCGACCGAATATTGTCCAACAGATTCACCACGAGGCACGGAGATGACGAAGAAAGTCCCGATTTCCAAGTTCCTTTGTGCTCCTTAGTGTCCGTTGTGGCTAAGTCACATGTACCGCCATCCCTGGGAACAGCAGCTCTTCGATGCCGATGGAGTCACAGTGCGGCGTTCGATGATCGATGTGCCCGCAACATCCGCCGCGCATGGCGCGCAGCGAAGTACAACAGTGCCAGTGCGCACAAGCTCACAATAGCAATCCGCAAGTAGGTCGTCACGGCGACCGAGACGCCAATCCCTGTGCCCATGGCCACGTAAGCCGCTATGCAAGCGGGACACTTCGGCAGCAACACGAGAACAGCGCTCGGAAATATGAATCCAACGGAACGACGCCCGGCGTTCTGTTTCGAAGCCGTCGAACGCGGATCGCCACCCACGATCCGCGCTTCAGGCGTTGCTTTACGCACTGCACAGCAAGGACGAGAGCTCACGCTTGCTGCTCTCCAGCGCAGCAAGCCCCTGCTGTCTTGGAATGCTCGTATTTGTCACGGTGACGGACCCATGACATCCCGCGGCCCTCTTCATCTCGGCCCTTCGGCACCATGTCGAGGTAGTTGTAAGCGCCTAAAAGGAGGTCGAGTCCGCGTCCGTAGGTCGAATAGGTGTGGAAGATCTCACCCGCGGCATTCTTGTAGAAAACGCTGACGCCGGGAGCCTCCTCTCGGGGGAATCTCTGCATGGTGTAGTTGTAATAGACACTGCCTTTCGCCATCTCCTCCGGCGTAAAGGAGACGTGATAGTCGCGATTGAAGTCATTCGCGTAGGACGAAAGCCATTTGAAGCTCCAACCCATGCGCTGTTGGAACTTCTGGATCTCACCAAGAGTCGCTCGCGATATTGCAGCCATCGAGACGTCGCGCGCGTTCAGATGCACGATGAAGCTGTTGAAGTGGTCGGCCTCGAACGAGCAGCTTTTGCACCCTTCGTCCCATCCCGGCCCGAACATGAAGTGGTAAATGATCAATTGGCTGCGGCCCTCGAACAACTCCGCCAGCGTCTCCTTTCCTCTGGGACCATCGAAGACGTAGTTCTTCTCGACCTTCACCCAGGCCAGCTCGCGCCGCTGCCGGCTCAGTTCGTCGCGCAGCCGGGTAAATTCCTTTTCTTTTCGGAGCAGTTCTTTGCGCTGCGCAATCCATTCGTTTTCGGGAACTACAGCGTGATCTTGAACTACTGTGCTCGTAAGTAGTGTTGACATAAAAATTCTCCTATCTATTCGTCAGTTAATGTTTTCCTGCTCGATGGCTGCGCCACTACGAGCAGAACTCGGGGAGTTGTTGTTCTCGGGTTGTGGATGATGACCGTTAATCCTTATTTGCTTCTCCGCCTGCCTCCTTCCTTTCTGTCTTTTCTCCCGCTCTCTTCCTCCTCGGCCAGTTCCTTGATCCGCAACAGCTCGCTCGACCACAGCTCATGAAACGGACTCACCCACCGTTCATAGATCTGTCGGATCGGCACCACGTTCAGCGAGTTCACGCGCTGTCTTCCCGCCGCGCGGGTCTGGACGAGATGAGCTTCTCGCAGAACCTCGAGATGCTTCATCACGCCGAAGCGCGTGATGTGGGGGAAGGCTTCCACCAGCTCGGTCGTGGTGCGCGCATGGTCACGCAACAGGTCAAGAATGGCGCGACGCGTGGGGTCCGATAACGCCTTCCACACCGGGTCCATCTTGTCCTGAGCCAAAGGCGTTGCCACGCCCTACTCGCAATCCTTTCTCACCTGCTCGAGCCACTGCTTCCAGCCCATGTCCGAGCTCAGGCCCTTGCGGTGCTCGGGATCGATCATTCCGATCGCCCGGTGCCGCAGCGTGACCCTGGAGCCTCCTGTAGTCTTCCCGATTTTGATCTCCAGATGATTCGTGGCCGGATACGACATGAACATCGGCCCGCTCAACTCCAACAAGGTCGGCGGTTTGATGACTTGCACGAAGCCCCACAGGTGTCCGATACCATTCCCGCGATCCCGATACCAGCGGCCACCCGGCTTCGGCTCCAACTCCAACTGCATCGCTTCCCCGTTCGGCCCGGTATTGCCTTTGCCGAAGCGGTGTAATACGGCTGCGAATGCCTTTTCTGGAGCAGCTTTGACGTCGATGTACTGCTCAAAATCAAGCACCAGGTCTTCCAATTTCATCTGTTCTCTCCTCATTTCGAATGATTAGATGCAATATGTGAGTAAATAGTAACGTGATTATGTGGTCACGTCAAGAGGCGCACTGAGACCTGTGAGATGACTCGCTGATTAACTATTCGCGCGCGTGCTATCCTGCACAGCGTTCTTCGTGGAATATCCCTTGGAAATCTCTTTGTTTAACGCGGTTGTGCTGGATGCAGGCGTTTGGCTGCTTTGTCTGATCGCTTTACTGGCTTTTGCCAGACTTTCGATTACACATCCAGCGACGACCTACCTGGCATTCCATGCCGTTCTGATCAGTGCGCGAGCAATCGCCATCCTCGGCGGCGCGATTACGCTGTTTTCCGGATTGGCCACTTCGGCGGTTACTCATTCCGAAATCTCGCGGGCGGTTATCGTGGCCGATCTTGGATTAGTGGCAATGACCGGTGCGTGGATTTTGGCCGCGCAACGCCCGACAAAGCCGACATCGCATCCGCGAGTATTGCAGCTTGGCATCATTCAAGCTGTAAGCGCCATGACCATCCCCATAGGCTGCATTGCCATGATGCTGTGGAGCAGGCTGCCAGGTTGGACTCCGCAGGAGATCCGGGGACAGTGGGCTACGTCCAATTGGTTTGTGATCGCGCAGACTTGGGCAGGGCTGAGCCTGCTGGCGTTGATTTATTGGTACGGATTCAAACCGGTACTCACGATCTCGATGGGGATCTATTTGGCGTTCGTCGTTTATCAGGGGGCGTTTCGTTTTCGGTTGCTCGTCCCACTGATTCTGCTGGTGCAGATTTATCTCGATCGCCGCAGCCGGCGCTGGCCTAAACTCTCCAGCGCTACGCTTCTGATCGCCTGCGGACTGGTCTTTTTCCCATTAAAGGAAATTGGACATCAACTGCAGTCGGGACAAACGGTGCAAAACGTTTGGCGCAACGCGCGGCAGGAGATGGCGGCGGCGTTGCGGGGAGATCATCCCGACGAGAGAATCCTCGATGAGTTTGCCAGCACGCTTACGTTGGCGGATCGGCACGGCAAACTTTTTTGGGGCCGAACCTACTCTGGATTACTTACCGTATTCATTCCCCGGCAATGGTGGCCGGAAAAACCCGGTCTGGCGGACTTTGAAAAAGAAATATCTACACAGGCGCGCCCCATGGCAGAAGACGGCATGGTGGTCACCATGTTGGGCGAGTTCTATTTGAACTTTTCCTACTTGGGAGTGGTAATTCTGTCGTTTGCGGTCGCTTATGTCACAGGAAGATGGTTCCAGGCTGCTTATCAGCGAGGATACTTTACCCTTTCGCATTTCATGTATCTGTTGGTGGCATGCAATCTAATCCAGATCTTCCGCGATGGACTCATCTCCCTTTTCGTATTCACGATCGTCAACATGATGCCGCTTGCGGTGATCGCTCTCATTCACTTGGTATACCGTTCTCCCAGACGCGCTCTCCATCGCTACCCGATTCTGAAGACCCCTCGCGTGCGGCAACAGGCCGACGAGCAGACGGTGGCATGATCTTCCCCGTTTTGTACATTGGCTTTCTAATCGGCATCGCCAGAGGCGCATGAGTGCGCGTTCTCTTGATCCATCAGGCGTTCTGTGGACCCGACGATGCGGGCGGAACGCGTCACTACGAATTGGCCCAGCGATTGGTGGCCGCCGGGCATCAGTTCGCGATCGTCGCCAGTTCCTACAGCTATCTCACCGGCGAACGAAGAATCCGTCAGAGTGCCATTCCGGGAATTGACGTTCGCTTCGCTCCAACCCTGAGCGGATTGCACCGCAGCTACCTGCACCGAATCCTCGTCTTCCTGAGCTTCACCATCACCTCTGTCTTTACAGCATTGCGCACGATGCCTGCTGATCTGGTGTTGGGAACGTCACCGCCGATATTTCAAGCCATCTCCGCGTGGGTGGTCGCAGGCATATGGAGGCGTCCATTCGCGCTCGAAATCCGCGATCTGTGGCCCGAGTTCGCCATCGACTTAGGAGTACTTCGTAATCGGATACTCATTTATCTCGCGCGAAGCATGGAGCGATTTCTTTATCGACGCGCGCAACACATCGTGGTGAATTCGCCTGCATACGTCGATTATTTACTGAAGAAAGGCGTTCCAGAGGCCAAGATCACGCTGATACCGAATGGCGTGGACGCTTCGTGCTTCCATCCTGAGAATAACGGCGAAGCCTTTCGTCGCGAACACCAGTTCGAAGACAAGTTTGTGGTGATGTACGCCGGAGCGCTCGGCTTTGCCAACGATGTCGAATGTCTGCTGCGAGCCGCCGCCGATTTGAGAGAAGATCGACAGATTGTCTTCACCATCGTTGGCGATGGCAAAGAGTTGCCGTGCCTGCGCCACGAGGCCGAATCGCTGCGTCTCGACAATGTGCGATTCATTCCAGCTCAACCGAAACGACGCATGTCTGAAGCGCTCTCGGCCGCCGATGTATGTGTGGCGGTGCTCGGAAACATTCCAATGTTCCGCATGACCTATCCCAACAAAGTCTTCGACTACATGGCCGCCGGACGCCCCACAGTGCTGGCAATCGACGGAGCTATCCGCGAGGTAATCGAGAATTCCGGTGGTGGACTGTTTGTGCCGCCCGGCGATCACCGTGCTTTAGGGGAAGCCATCCGCAAATTGCGCGACGCGCCGGAGCTCAGGAAGCAAATGGGGATCAACGCTCGAGCCTACGTCTCGGCGCATTTCAGCCGGGACGCGCAGGCGCGTCAGTTCGCTGCGTTGCTTGAGCGGACGTGTAAGGGCTGAGCAACCTTGTGGGCACGATTCTCGCAGAAGATCCAGGACAGTGCACTCAAGACTGGGGCATCGCGGGAAATCCTTCGCGGAGGACCGCGTCAGGATGACAGTGCTTGGGGCTTTGAGGGTTTCCTCAACTATAGAAGCTGTCATCCAGAGGCCCGGTTTTGGCCCTGAGCTTGTCGAAGGGATCTCCCGGGATATGTCGGACTTAATTGCGCCGTCCTGGCTTCTTCACTAGCACTGCAATTTCTGCGCAGCCCGTGTATTAGAACAGGGTCAGTGCCGGTCGAATGATCGCGTCGGCTGAGACGCAACCGGCATCACCCGGACTGGTTCCGGCTTGCCGGTGCTGATGGAATCCATAGCGCGGAACGTCGTCAGGGTGGTGGAGACAATTTCTGAAAAACCAATCGGTGACGCACCACCATTCATCGAAGCCTCAACCATCGCCTTCCACTCAGATCGATGGCCTTTGTCTGCCGACAGAGTCGATTTCACCTTCCGCCTGCCGTTCTCGAAAATCAATTCCAGGCGGCGGAAGTCATCGAGCACAGCCACTCTGCCCTGGGCAAAGACTTCCAGTCGCTCCTTGGGAAAGGCCTGGCTTCCGTTGGCGACATAGGTGATGGTTCCGGCGCTGCCGTTGGCGAAGGTTAGCTGAAGGATGGCGTTGTCGGCGCGATATCTACCGTTATCGGGAGTCGCCGTGGCGAATACTTGTACCGGCTCGCTGCCACAAAGAAACGTCATGAGGTCGATAAAGTGGCAGGCTTCCCCAATGATTCTGCCGCCGCCCTGCTCCGGATCTTGAGTCCAATGCGAAGCCGGCAGGAACCCTGCGTTTATCCGATAGTTCATCACCATCGGCTCGCGCACGTCGGCCAGGAATTGTTTCAACTCGAGACACAGCGGAGCAAAGCGGCGATTGAAGCCCACCATAAGCATACGCGCGCGTTCTGCGTTGGCTTCCTCATACGCCTCGATGATTTGTCGCAGTTCATCGTCGTTCACGCAGAGCGGTTTCTCACAGAAAACGTGCTTGCCCGCCTTGAGTGCGGCAATCACCTGACTCGCGTGCAGATGGTGCCGAGTGGCGACTACGATCGTATTCACTTCGGGATTCGTGATCACCAGATTCGAATCGGTGGTCGCAAGCTGAAATCCGCCTCTCTTGGCCGCTTGTGCCGCACTTGTACCGGAGCCTGCACAGACCGCGATCATCTGTGTTCCCGCTATATCTTTCATCGCCTGCAGCAGAGTGGACCTTACGAAAGTCCCAGCGCCGAGCAGGCCAACCCTGACAGCAGACTCGGGTTGCGGTCTTCCCGAAACAGGAGGAGCTGTAGCGACCCACGAGGAAAGTTCATGTTCGCCGGAATACTCAATCACAATCCCGAGTGACTGGCCTGCGCGCGTACTGGCCAGGAGATCGTAGGCGCGTTCAGCCGACGCGATGGGAAAACGATGAGAGATAAGCGGCTCGACTTGCACTTTGCCCAGCGATAGCAAGTCCAGGAAGGAATGGAGATTTCGCCCTTCGGTCCAGCGAACATAACCCAGCGGGTAGTCTCGTCCTTGCTCTTCATATGCAGAGTCATAGCGGCCAGGGCCATACGCGCGCGCAACCTTGAAGTCGAGTTCCTTCTCGTAAAAAAGCTTGCGCGGCACTTCCAGATCAGTAGTGCCAACCGCAACGACGCAAGCGCGATCACGTGCGACACCAGCCGCCAGTTCCAGCGGCTCATTGTCTTCGGTCGCAGCTGTTATCAGCACAAGATCGAAACCTGCGCCGCGGCTCAGTTCGGCGGACATGATCGCGAACTCCTCGGCACTCGAAGCGACGCCATCGCAACCTAGGGCACGAGCCAAGTCGCAACGCGCCAAATTGGGATCCATTCCGATGGCGCGGCATCCGGCGGCGCGGGCGAGCTGCACGCCAATGAGTCCGATGAGTCCCAGGCCTATCACCGCAACCTGCTCTCCCAATTGCGGAGAACCCAGACGCAGGCCATGCAGGGCAACGCTGCCGATCGTGGCGAAGGCCGCTTCTTCGAAGCTGATGGACCTGCGCCCGGATTGTTCGTCAGGCTCGGGAATGCGCGCTGCCAGGGTGCGCGGAATGCGCGCGGCCTCGGCATGTACGGCGAATCCTCCTCCGCCGCAGGCCACGCGATCGCCGACGCGGAACTCGGTGATCGCGCTGCCGATTGCAAGCACTTCACCGGCGCTGCTGTATCCGAGAGCAACAGGCTCATCCAGCCGAGTGCGCGCTGAGCGAAAAGCACTCAGAAGTCCATCTCGCTTGGCTTTTTCGACGACTTGCCGCAGCAGGTCCGGACGGGACATGGCTTTGCCCAGCAGGCTTTGGCGTGAGAATTCCAAAACCATCCGCTCCGTGCCCGCCGAGATCACGGACGCCCGATTGCGCACAACGATCTCATTCGGACCAGGTCGCGGAGCGGGCACTTCAAGCACTTCGGCCACACCCGAGCGCAGGTTCTGGACAAGTTGTTTCATGCGAGCGGACTATTCTCCGCGAACTTCGGAGTTTGTCAAAACGGATTCTGCAGCAAACTTACTTCGTTCCCTACTGCCAGCGGTTTGCCTGGCCGCAACTTCGTCGTAGAGGCTTTCGGCTTCGAGCATCACCGTCGCGTACTCGGCGCGAGTGCGAATCAGGTCGCGGTTGATCTCGGCCGCTTCGACTCTTAGGTTCGGATCGCGCAGCGCTCGTATCACGCAGCTTGCCAGAGAACGCGGGTCGGTTTCGTCACAGATGAGGCCGTTTTCGCCGTTCGCGATCCACTCTCGGAGCGAACTCACGTCTCCCACAATCGGGAAGCATCCGCACGCCATGGCCTCGAGCAGAGTGTTCGGAGTTCCATCATGGGAACCAGGCGAAACCGAGACCTGACTGGCCGCAAACAAAGTTGCCAACTGCTCTCGGTTGATGAAAGGCAAAAGACGGATCGAGTTCTTCACGTGAGTATGCCGAATCCAGCGCTCGGCTACAGGATTGCCGGCCATTCCCGTCGCGACGAAAAAAGCCCGTGGAAACTCCTTCAAGACCAGCGGGATCGCGCGAAAAAAGTTGTCATTGCGGATGTAGACGCGAAAGCCTCGGGGATTCACAATCAACGGTACCCCTTCCGGAATTCCAAACTCCCGTAGTAAATCTGGATCCGGTTTGGCTTTGAAGTACTCGTCCGTTTGGATTCCGCCATTGCCGGGAAGCACGCGCCACGGCTTGGTTTGCGAAAATCCGCGAGCGAACGCCGCCTTTAAATCGCGGCGACAATCGCAATGCAGACCGTCCGCGCGGAGCAGCGCAGCATCGGCAAGTTCGCCCAGTCTGCGACTGCGATCGGCGAACAAAGTAAAGTCGTTTCCCCAAATGGAAATAAGCAACGGCACGGTCTTCACCGCGGCGGCAGCAAGAAAGCCCTCGAAGGGCAGGCGCATGGCATGAACGAGATCGGGCTTCAGATCGTGAATCAAGGCGGTCATAGCCCTGGTTTTGCGCTCGATATCCATTGGAGCAATCCAGGAACGCAGGCGGTTCGACGGCTCCAGCAGGCGTCCACTGCGAAATTCTGCCAGTATCCGGTTAAGAAAATTGCTCTCATGTCCGGCATTTCCATTCATCGGGCTGCGCGACAAAGAACTTAGCGCAAAGGGAAACTCGATCACGCGAGCGCCAGGTATCGCGTCGGCGGCACAGGGATATGAGCTGATCACCGTCACCCGATGCTTGCCGCTCGCGGCGAAGTACGAAATCCAGTTCCTGGCAATAGGACTGCGCGCATCAGCAAGGTAACAGATATGCATAGCTCTTCTAGCGCGGAGCAGAACGACGAGAAACGGCGGGGGAGCGGTTCAAGATAGCCGCTCTCTGAAGTAATTGCAAGAATGGTTGAGAGCCTCTCACTCGTAGCGCAAGGCCACCATCGGATCGACTCGAGTCGCGCGCCGGGCTGGCAAATAGCAGGCGGCCAGCGTTACGGCGCAAAACAAGGCCGGCACAGCAGAGAAAGTTGTTGCATCGAGCGGCTTCACCTCAAAGAGCAGACTCGACATCGAACGAGTCAGGATCCATGCGCATGCCATTCCTAATGAGAGACCGGCAAGCGCGAGACTCAATCCTTCTCTTAAGACCATGCGCATTACGCTGCTGCGCTGCGCGCCCAGGGCCATTCGGACCCCTATCTCGGCGGTCCTCTGCCGGACCGAGTAGGCCAACATCGCATATAAGCCAACAAGCGAAAGAAAAAGCGCAAAGCCGCCAAACGAGGTCAGCAAAGCGGTTTGGAAGCGGCGCTCTGCCATGGCTGCGGAGACCAATTGATTCATAGTGTGCACGTCAGCGACTGCGACGTTGCGGTCGAGATCGCGGACTATGGCGCGCATGTCCGCGCCCAATTGGTCGGCCGACACATTGGTTCGCGCGACTATTGAAAGAGAATTAACGCCACCCGCCCACAGTGGCGTGTAGATCTGCATGGGCGGGGTGGTGTCGAGGTTCATCTGGCGCACATCCGCAACCACGCCGACGATGGTCCATGATGAGCCTGAGGTTGCGCCTGTGGTTTCGTCGTAATTGCTGAAGTGCTTCCCTATCGCACTCTCAGCGGGAAAATACCTCTTTGCAAAGCTGCGGCTGACAATGGCAATCCGCGGACCCGCGCTCGTTTCGTGTTCAGTGAACGATCTGCCCTCGATCAGAGGCATTCCCATGGCAGCGAAGTAGCCAGGGCTGACGGAGCGTTCCTCGAAAAACACCGTCTTGTCGAAAGGATATCCTTCAACGGTCAGCAAGCTGATCGACTCGCCGCCACCGAGCGGCAGATAGTTAACGGCGCCTGCCGCTTCTACGCCACGTATGGCTTTGGTACGGTCCACGAGGCTGCGGTAAAACTGGTTCCGGCGCTCGGGTGTGCTGTATCTGCCATCGAGCTGGATGTTCATGGTCACCGTCGAGGAGGGGGAGAAACCCTTATCGACAGATTGCAATTTCACGAAGCTGCGAATCAGCAAACCTGAACCTGCCAGCAGCACCACCGTGAGCGCCACCTCGGCAATCATGAGGCCACGATGTAGCAGGCCGGTGCTTCCTTTTACCGTTCTCTTCCCGGAACTCTTCAACACTTCGTTCAAATTGCACTGCGAAGCAGAGAGCGCGGGAAACAGTCCAAACAGAATGCCCGTGGTCAGTGAGACACCCACTGCAAACAGCAGCACGCGCGAATCGACGGACACCTCCTCGATACGCGGGATATTTCCCGGGTGAAGGCGTGTGAGCAGGCGGACGGCCAGGTAAGCTGTTAGCACTCCTATCAGGCCGCCGATTCCCGCGAGGCACGCGGACTCTGCCAGCACCTGCCGGATCAAGCGCATTCGAGAAGCCCCAAGCGCGGTTCGCACGGTCATTTCCAGAGTTCTGCCGCTTGCCTGGGCCAGCACCAGGCTGGCGACGTTGGTGCAAGCGATCAGCAGAACCAGAATTACCGCCGCCATAAAGATCAACAGAGCGCGCCGCGATGTGCCAGTAATCGAGACATCGAATGGGCGCACCGCGGCTTCACTTCCGCGAAGCGCCGGTGGATGTAATGGATCAAGCTGCGCAGTAATTGCGCTCATCTCCGCCTGCGCCTGTGCCAGGGAGACGCCTGGACGCAGGCGTCCGATGGCATTGCCAGGATCGTCGTCTCGCGCCGCCTTTTCCTGTGCCGTCATCGCCCAAGGGACCCACACGTCGGTTCGTTTGCCAATCGTCT
>Ga0207101_1020_pt1 | contig 32814 bp, 32 predicted proteins | sample Alteio_BWMinHeat_83_FD_153581 | JGI IMG/M metagenome (GOLD analysis project Ga0207101, IMG submission 153581) | Enriched cells from forest soil in Barre Woods Harvard Forest LTER site, Petersham, Massachusetts, United States -... | ecosystem: Environmental > Terrestrial > Soil > Temperate forest >...
GGCAAGCAGATCGAAATCGAGCGGCTGGCACTCACTTTTTTCCCGTTAGCGATTCACATTGATCACTTCGGAGTGAAGAACCCTCCAATATTTCCGCGCGGTTACGTCGTCCAGGTGGCGCGAATCGATGCGGAACTGAGCGTTGGCGCGCTCGTGCACCGGCAGGTAGTCATCAAGTCGCTGGTACTTGAGGACCCGGTCCTGAACATGACTTCGGATCCCGACGGGCCGTGGAACTTCGAGAATCCACAAGCAAACGTTTCACAGAACGACTTACCGCTCGGAGTGATTTCGAGAGTGCAAGTCAAGCGCGGGCAAGTGATAGCGTCGAATCTATTGCCGTCTGACGCCGCGGGCCCCATCTTTTTCGAAGCACACGACATCTCCTGTGACATGGAACAAGTGAACCTCGTGGGAATTATCAATCCTGCTTCGTCCTCGATGGATGGTCAGGGCAGCCTGACCGCGGGTCTTGTGCGCTTCGGTTCGGTCGACGTGAGAAAGCTAAATTCCAAATTGCGGTTGGAGTCGAGACATATTTCGTTTGAGGGTGTAAAAGCGGAAGTCTATGGCGGGAGTGCCGTGGGTGACCTAACCTTTGATTTGTCGGGGAAAAACGCAAGCTTTAAGACCAATGTGCGATTCAACGGAATTAATGTGGCTCAGCTTTTGGCGGCCTTCCCAAACGGCGGTGGAAAGATGACTGGAAAAATGGAAGGAGACATAAAGTTAGCGGGAGAAATCGAACACACACCACGTCCGCTGGCAGGAATCCACGGAGCCGGACATCTGACTGTGCGCAGTGGTCAGGTTCCGAGTCTCAAGCTCAACGCGAATTTGATGAAGCTGGCGCACTTCAACGATCTAGGGCCGGCGAAAAACGATCCTTCCTCATTTAACGTGATCACCACCGATCTGGAGCTGGCCAATCAGCGGATTTCGAGCAGGGTGATAGATATTGACGGCTACGGAGTCGATGTGGATGGCTCGGGCAGTGTCAGTGTCTCAGGCACTGACGAACTGAACTATCGCGGGTTGGCGGAGATTACAACCAAGGAGAGTTTCTTTACCAATACGATCGCCCGCTTTTCCGGAGCGACATTAAAAGACGGCAAGCTGCAGTTTCCGTTTCGGATTGGCGGAACGATCGATAGCCCCGTATTTTCCAAGGGAAAAGGCGATAAAGACGTAGACGCACCACAAAAGCACCCCTGAGCGAAGAGGATGAATGAAGTCCGAAAGGAATGACCGGTTCTCAATTAAGACGTCGTTGCCGACCGGGATACATTTTGGTTTGCGGAAGGTGACCGGCGAAAAAATCGGTGGTCGCATTTTTCACAGCGGTACGGCCTGATGAGAATCATGGCGAGAATAACTTGCTCAAGGATCCCTTTGCGTCTCGATCGATGAATTCTCTGACTACGGCATAGCGGGCAGCTTATCACGGCGATTCTCCTGATGGGGCTTCCCCATTGGCCAAGCAATCTTCGGTTAGAGGAAGACCCTGGGTCTGTCCCAAATTGAACAACCCGATCTACGTGACACGCTCCCTGTACAAAATGGAACAGACGACCTCTTCTTGTCGGCCTATGTTCAGGAGGAAGGGTCGGCCTAGAGGTCGACCACCCGTGGTAGCTAGGTACTGATTGGATGGACGTGGGTGTGGCCTGCCATGTCAAATCTTGCCCAGAGCGAATTCCACTCCGCCCAGAGGAATTTTCGTCCAGAAAGTTCGGCCGCTCACAGGCGTCGCTCCCTCAAGGTGCTGATTATCCACCGCGATGCAGACGTAGTGGATAGCTGCCTGGAAGAGCTCAAGAGGGCTCAATTCACGGTCAGCTCCGATTTGGTTTTGACCCTGGCCCAGTGTACGCAACAGCTCCGCCACCAAACTTATGATGTAGTGGTTGCGGAGTACCCCAGCCCGAGCTGGAAAGGGCCGCAGGCTTTGCAACTCCTTCATCAAACTGTTCAGGAGATTCCACTACTCTTCCTGACCACCGCCACCGGAAGTGAATCCATCGCGAAACTCACTGCCGATGGTGCCTTTGACTACGTCGAGCAGGAGCATCTTGCGCAATTGCCGATGGCCGTCCGCCGAGTATTGAACGAAAGGAAATTGCGCGCGGAGCTGGAAGAGGCCGGAAAAGCCTTGAGGGATTCACAATCGCTGTATCAGGCGCTGGTGGAAAATCCTGCTTACGGAATTTGCAGGTGCGATGCAGAGGGAAAATTCCTTGACGTTAACCAGGCGCTGGTGGCGATGCTGGGGTACGAATCCAGAGAAGAACTGATGGTGGCGAATCGTGCGTCTGAAATCACCCTTGACCTGGGTCTCGGAGCTCCCTCCGCAGGAGGCTCCCCGGAGTCAGTGAGAATCGAGCCGGTAGAAATCGAATGGAAACGGAAAAACAGTACGAGTCTGAAAGCAAGACTCAGCGGGCGTGGCGTTTTTGATGATCATGGAAACTTTGTTGGCTATGAAATCATCGCGGTCGATGTCACGGAACAGCGCGCGCTGGAAGATCATCTGCGCCGCCAGGCATTGAGCGATTCGTTGACGGGCTTGGCCAACCATCGCCGGCTTTTCGACGTGCTGCACGCGGAGATCTGCCGATCGAAGCGCACCGAGCGGGAATTCTCACTGCTATTGCTGGATCTCGACGGATTGAAAGCGATCAACGACCGATTCGGTCATCTGGCGGGGAACCGGGCGCTTTGCCGGCTAGCGCAGATCCTGGCGGACTGCTGCCGGTCCGTAGACACCGCGGCCCGACAGGGCGGGGACGAATTTGCTCTGGTCCTGCCGGAGACGGGCGCAGCCGCCGCTACATTGGTGGCGAGGCGAATTTGCGAGCTTCTTGCGATGGATAGCGAAGGACCGCCGCTTTCCGTGAGCGTGGGAGTCGCCAGTTATCCCAAGGACGCCGAAAGCGTCGGAACGCTGCTATACGCCGCGGACAAATTCCTCTACGCGATGAAAGACCGGCGGTCGATCGCTGCCCGAGCCGGCCAGAAAGCCTGATGGCTCTCACGCTATCCGGAGTCGGAAGTTTGTTCCTTGTGGTGAAACCCGAATGGCTAGAGCAGTGTGCAGTATCGAACAACGCTTCCAGGGCGAGCCACTCCATACTCCTTGCGGGCCAAAGATTCCGAGCAGGAACGCTTGAGCCGGGAGGAAGACGATAATGCATCGTGGGTATCAATATTTGTTCGGTTTTTTTGTTCTAAGCGCATCTCTGGCGGCGCCCTCGGCAATGAATGCAGCGGGTAAGCCGCATGACAACGGGCGCCAGGAAGAAAACCATCGAGACGATAAGGACCGCAACAGGGTCTATGACCGAGACCACAAGGATTATCACAACTGGGATGACAACGAAGACCGATCCTTTCGCGTATACCTCGGGGAGAGGCACAGAGAGTATCACCCCTTTGTGGAATTGAAGGTGAAAGAACAAAGGGCGTATTGGAACTGGCGTCACCGTCATCCGGATCATGACCACGACGGGCGCTAGGCAATGAGTTGTGCCAGACGTAAAGCAATTCAGCGTGACGGGCCAAGGAGCGCGGCAAGTGCAGACGCTCCCCCAATTCACGGCATCGAGAAGGTGGGATGGGACCGTGATAGGGACTGGAAAGGGAGAAGTTCCGATGAACGAAGATGACTTCATCTCAGGCGGCAAGTCACGGAGACGGAAGGCGAATCACCGTGCTGACGAAGAAGTTCCATATACATCGAGTTCGGAAGAGCGGGTGCTTCGATCGATTTCTTCCCGTGTGGCCCTTCCGAAAGTGCTGAATGAAATCTGCAGCGTTCTCGATTGTCAGATTGGGAATGTGGTGTCGCTCATTTCACTCCCGGGGGATGATGCGGGAGATCTAGCCGCCATTGCGAAGAATGCCGCGCTTTTCGGCTTGTACACTTTTTGTTCGGAAGGTGTGTTTGACGAGAGTGACAAGCTGCTTGGGTTCCTGGAGATGTACAGCAGCGTTGCGCGACGCCCGAATGCCATCGAATTTCAATTGATCGAACGAGCTAAGTGCTTCGCGGCGATTGCAATCAAGCGTCATGGTGAGGCTAGCGAAGAATCGAATTGCGGCATGCAAGGCAGCGGGTCAGCCCGAGGGCGTTTGCTGGAGTGGCCAGTTTCGATGAACTAGTGTTCCCGCACCCTGAGTTCCAGGTCACCAGGAAACCAGCAAGAATAGTTTCTGCCAAGCCGGCATGGAGATGCCGGCTTTTTTCATTCGTGCAGCACGACGCTCAACAGCGAAGTGTTGATCTGCAGTCCGCCGTTGTACTTGATGAACCCGAGCTTCCTGAATTTGTTCATGAAAAAATTGACGCGCGAACGCGTTGTGCCGATCATCTCCGCGAGGGTTTCTTGCGATACGTCGCGAAGCACGGCGTGTGGCTTGTCGTCCTTACCGTAGCGGGCAAGCAATAGAAGGGTGCGGGCGAGTCTCTTCTCGCTGGAGTTGAAAAGCTGATCAACCAAGTCTTCCTCGATTCGAATGTTGCGCGTCAGCATGAAGCGGATGAACAGGTCAGAAAGGTCGTGCTGTTCGTGAAGCACTTTGAACATCTCCGCCTTGTTGATGACTAGAACTATGCTGGGAACAGTGGTGCTAGCAGTTCCCATGCGAACAGGCTGACCTGCCATACAGCCTTCGCCGAAGAAGTCACCCGGACCCAGGATGGCGATGACGGCCTCTTTGCCGCCTTCATTCACTACGGAAAGTTTCACGCCGCCTTCCTTTAGGTAGACTACACTCTCGGCGGCGTCACCTTGAGAGTACACGACCTCCCCTTTCTTAAATTCCTTAACTGATCTTTCAACTCCGGCAGAATCGAGAAAGGCTTGGGCGTTAAATGCAACTTCGTTCTTGGACACCGTCTTGGATCTGTTGTTTTTGTGATTCACGATTCTTTAAGACTCCCTTTCCGAAAATGCGCCAGGACCAACCACTGTTTGTTGTTGCTCCCCAATCAGGTCCTCTACCAACGCTTTCTTCCTGGTTCCTTGATCCTGTTCGGTTGCTGATTCCCGCCGGATTTGTTGTTCCACAATCTTTCGTACCGTCTCTACGGGAACTTGCTCGTAATGCGTTTTAGGCCGAAACATTGGAACTCCTTTGAATCGTCTAGACGCTAACAGGGTGGAAGTCATACGGGTCATATCTTTTGGAATGCGGGCAGCGGCGTTTTTCGCTCCGAGACGCTCGCTTAGCAATGCGGGGAGGTTGAGTCCTGCTGGGCCGAATGTTCAATGTGTTTTTAGGCCCTGCATGTTTTACTTGCAGGACTCGCTAGGATGTGGTACGTTAACGATATGTTTGTTTAACGTTTCACTTTCATGGAGGGCTTTATGGGACGCGGTCAAACCAAGACCGTACCTATGCACTTCAAGACCATGGTGCAAGCAGAGGTGCCACAAGGCCGAAATGGAAAGCACAAGCTGATTGTCACCACGATCCTCAAAGACCTCGACGGTTTAAAAGCGGGCTCTGCGATTAAGGTCCCACTGGCGGAATTGGCGGAATCCAAAGAAAAAGTTCGTTCTGCATTGAATCGTGCAACTCGGAAGGCCAGCCGCAGGGTTGCCACCGCCAGCGACGGCAGTTTCCTGTACGTTTGGAACGAGAGCTAGTGGCGCAACTAGCCGGCCTTTCATACCAGCTATCCGCCCTGAAAGCTGCATATGCTTCAGAGTTGCCCGTGGGGTAGGTATTGCTGCGCGTGGTACGGCCCGCGCAGTTGGATTGTCGGTTCAAGCCCCCGCGATTGTTCCCACAAACTGCGAAACTGTACACAAGAGAACAGACACAAGTCTTGGCGAAGCCTAAGATTGTCTTGCAATAAAAGGACTCCGTGTTGGCCAGTCCATCCTCTCCAGCTTATTCTCCGCGGCCCACACGAGCGCTGAGGACATCGAACAACACTTGAATTGCGCGGCCTGTCCGGAACAGTGCTCCAGCCCTGGTTTGCATTGACGTGAGTCAAGGTGCTCGCCGCACGAGGCCGGGCAGGGAACAGTCCACACGGGCATGGTTGAAGTGTCTCGCAGCAAAGACAGAAAGGTAAAAAGTATGCCTCTCCTTCAGATTCTCCTCACACTAATCGTCGTTGGAGTTCTCCTATGGCTGGTGAATAGTTTCATTCCCATGGCAGGTAGCATCAAGTCGATCTTGAACGCAGTTGTGGTGATTGGCGTGGTGTTGTGGCTCTTGAACGTATTTGGGCTATTTCATTCGCTCTCGCGAATTCACGTGGGGTGACGATCAAAAGGATCAAATTCGGAATTCACGCATGGAAGCAAGTGCACGCCTGGTAGTAGACGCACCATGTAAGACGGATGCACGGAAAGATGCAATGGAGGCAACGTCGTGAGAAAGATTGGACTGATCGGTACGAGTGCACTCTTCCTACTAGCGGGAATGGCTGCTCCGGCGGGCGCACGGCAGGAGAAACAGCAAGAAAAGACCAAGCCCGCGCAGCAGCAACAGGCTAAACCTGAGAAACAGCAACAAGCCCAGGCTCCGAAACAACAGCAACAGCGTCAACAGCAACAAGCTCAGGCTCCTAAACAGCAGCAACAACAGCAGCAAGCCCAAGCTCCGAAACAACAGCAACAGCGTCAACAGCAACAAGCTCAGGCTCCCAAACAGCAGCAACAACAGCAACAGCGTCAGCAGCAAAATAATTCTGCGAGGCAGCAACAACAACAGCAAGCCAAAGGGCAGCAAGACCAGCAGCGCCAACAGCGTCAGCAACAGGACAACAGATCAGCACGGCAGCGCAGCCCCGAGCAGGTTCGCGTGCAGCAGGTCGCTTGGCAGGGTGATCGTGCCCATAGCTGGCAGTCGGAGCACCGTACTTGGCAGCAACGCGGCGGATACGATGGCTACCGCGTTCCCGATGATCGTTTCCGCGGCTACTATGGCCAGAATCACGGATTCCGCATTGACATCCTCCCCGTGATGTATGTTGGCGGGCAGCGCCGCTTCCAGTACGGCGGGTATTGGTTCGGTCTGATCGACCCGTGGCCAGAATACTGGTCCGACGATTGGTACGACAGCGATGACCTCTATGTGGACTACTACGGTGATGGCTATTATCTGTACAACCGCAGCCATCCAGGGGATCGCATTGCCATCAGCTTTTACGTGAACTAGGCGCCAATCGACCGAGGTAATGCAAGGCCAGCCAAGCCCGCCGGCGAACTTAGTCAGGTGATTACATCTCCGGTGGAACTGGGTGCCTGAATCTCGTGGGCCGAATTTCGAAGCAGAAGGAGCAAACAATGCTTGGAACTGTCTTAATCGTGATTTTGATCCTGGCGCTTTTGGGAGCGATGCCGCGGTGGTCGCACAGCCGCCAGTGGGGCTATGTCCCTTCGGGCGGAGTAGGTCTTGTTCTCGTCGTCGTAGTTATTCTTGTACTTCTCGGGCAAATTTAGAATTTGCGCGGGCCGTGCCTGAGCGAGGATGGTGGTATCTGTTGTGCGTCGCTGACTGGCTTCGTTTTGTGCACGCCGGCCGCGATTGTCAGTTTGGAGGTTATCGATGGATGAGTCTAAACGTCATGCGGTGAGATTTCTCGAGAAGGAGATCAGGACATACACGGCACTATCTCTCTTCTTATCGAAAAAGGGCATCAAGGAGCATATGCGCGTGGGAGCGAGAAGAGTTCTGATCAGTCCAACCTTTTACAAAGACAGAATGAAGGAAGCGAAGAAACTTGTTTATGAACTCAAAAAACCAAATTAGCACACAAGTCTTGAAACGTTCTCCCAGTCATGAGTGGGGCGCTTGGGGTATTCGCGCCATGGGTGTGCTTCTCATCCTGCTGTTGTATGCCGGTGTTTCGCGGGCATACTCGGTGCTCACGCATGAAGAAATTGTGGATCTGGTGTGGACGGATGAGCTGCGGCCGCTGTTGCTGCAGCGATTCCCGTCGCTCACGGAAGAACAGATCAAGGAAGCGCACGGTTACGCGTATGGCGGGGCAGTCATCCAGGACCTCGGCTACTACCCGTTTGGCAGCGTGGAATTCAGCAATCTCGTGCACTACGTTCGGAGTGGAGACTTCGTTCGCGAGTTGCTCCTGCAAAGTCAGGATGCCAACGAATACGCCTTTGCCTTGGGCGCATTGGCGCACTATACCTCGGACATAGCCGGGCATCCGGCCGTCAACCAGGCTGTTTCCATTCAGTATCCCAAGCTGCGGGCCAAGTTCGGTAACTCCGTCAGGTACGCGCAGGACCATACCGCGCATTTGAAGACGGAGTTTGGATTCGACATGGTTCAAGTAGCGAAGAATCGCTACGCGTCGCAGCAGTATCACGATTTCATCGGCTTCCAAGTGTCCAAGCCACTGCTGGAGCGGACTTTCCCGATTGTTTACGGAGTGGAGTTGAAGGACGTGCTGAGCCATGAGGATCTGGCCGTCGGTTCTTATCGCTTTGCGATCAGCCGGATGATTCCGCAAATGACGCAGATCGCGCTGCGAACGCACAAGAAGGACGTAATGAAAGAGACGCCGGATTTTGCAAAAAAGAAGTTTCTCTATCGCTTGTCGCGCTCCGAATACGAAAAAGAGTGGGGCAAAGACTACACGAAGCCGGATTTCGGGACGCGCGTGTGGTCGGTGTTGTTGAGGTATATGCCGAAAATCGGGCCGTTCAAGGCGCTGGCGTTCAACAACCCCACGCCGCAGACGGAGGATTTGTACTTCAAGAGCATCAATACGACGGTTGACCAATACCGGATTTATCTGCAGCAAGTTCGTGCTGGCTCGTTGGAACTCGCCAACTGTGATTTTGACACCGGCAAAGAAACCAAGGCAGCGGAATACTCGTTGACGGACGATACGTACGCAAAGTTGTTGGGTCAGCTCGCAGCCCGGAAATTCGATCTGACGTCAGCGGACCTGCGAGACAATATCTTGAATTTCTATTCTGACCTTTCTCTTCCGCTTGAAACCAAGAAGGACGCTACTCGCTGGCAAAGCGTCTTGGCGTCTCTGGACCAGTTGAAACTGGTCACTCCAACGCCGGTACTCGCTGCCAGCCCGGCAAAGTGACGCTGACTGTGGTGCTGCAGCTCACCTGAACCAGCCGCTATCCACGATCCAGGGTTGCGCAAAGTGGCGGGCCCACGAATATATACAAATGTGTGCTTAAGAGGACAGATTCTTTTATTAGAAGACTCTAAGATATCCCTGTAGGAAAAAACAATAAGACTTTCGCGCAGGCCCCATCACCTCTCGTCTGATCGTCTCGGCTTTGTCCTACGCAAGCAGCGACAAGAAAAGTCTGACAAGTTTCAGGAGGAAATTCGGATGAAAAATACAAAAGCAGTATTTTGTTTGCTAGCAGTCGCGCTTTTGGGAGCCACTGTGCTGCCCAGCGCTCGAGCAGATACATGGAACAAGAAAACCGTCGTCACCTTCAGCCAGGCCGTGGAAGTTCCAGGGAAAATTCTTCCCGCCGGGACGTACACGTTTCAACTATTGGATTCTCCAGCCGACCGTCATATCGTTCAAATCTTCAACGCGGATGGCAGCCAGATTATCGCCACCATCTTGGCCATCAACGACTATCGCTTGCAGCCGACCGGCAATACTGTCATGAAGTTTAGCGAACGCCCGGGCGATGCTCCAGACGCTCTTCGCGCGTGGTTTTATCCCGGCGACAATTTCGGACAGGAATTCGTCTACCCAAAGGCGCGCGCCATTCAGCTGGCGGAGACGACAAAGTTTGTTGTTCCTGCCGTTGCCGTCGACCTTGATGACAACGTGATCAAAACCGTTCCAATCGTTGCCGTTACGCCAGATCAGAAAGAAGTCGAAGTTACCACGGTCATCCAGACCACTCCGGCGGTTGCCGTAGCCGCAACTCCTGCGCCCGTCGCGGTCAAGGAAACCGAAGAACTGCCGCAAACAGCAAGTTCCATGCCGTTGATCGCGCTGCTTGGTGGCTTGTCCATCTGCCTCGCTCTCGGCCTGAAGCTTTTCCTCAAGCTCGCTTCATAAGCGAACGCAACTCCCCGCGTCGCGGACGTGATCTCAAGGTCACGTCTTGCGTCGCGTGAGAAAGTCTCTTCGTGATCCACGCAGTGACTCCCTACAAGCGCGATCTGGGCAAAGGACACTTGCTCCTTGCTTCTTTTTTTCTCTTTCTCGTCATCCTCGGATTCTCTCCATCTACGACGGAACGTTCGCCAGGCGGTGTGGGCTCTCAGGCGAGCATTGCCGTGAACACGAATCTTGTTCTGCTGCCGGTGAAAGTGACGGACGCACGCGGAGCATTTGTCTCCAGCCTGAAGCAGGAGGATTTTCGCGTCTTTGAAGATGGACAATTGCAAAAACTCACCGTATTCGAAGAGGGAGACACTCCGGTTACCGTTGGCCTCATCGTCGACCATAGCAGAAGCATGGGTGGCAAGCTCCAGGATGTCGTTGCTGCCGTGTACTCTTTCGCCCATTTGAGCAATCCCCAGGATGAAATGTTCGTCGTCGATTTCAATGATGACGTCTTGGCTGAGCTCATGAAGGGCAAGGCGTTTTCAAACGATCCCAAGGAACTCGAGCAAGCCGTCACCGCCGTCACCGCGCGGGGACGAACCGCGCTCTACGATGCCGTCAGCGAGGGCCTGCACCACTTGCAGTACGGACATTTGGAGAAGAAAGCGCTCGTCATTATCAGCGACGGTGGAGACAACGCCAGCCATCTCAAGTACTCGCAGGTGCTGGCGCAAGCCCGCCATTCGCAGGCTCTGATTTACGCCGTTGGCCTGGTCGGTTCCGATGTCGAGGAAGAAAACCCGGGTCTTCTCCGGCGGCTGTGCAAGGATACCGGAGGAATCGCCTACTTTCCGCGCCAAGGCGAATCCGTCGCAAACGTCGCGACAGAAATCGCCCGCGATCTCCGCGAGCAGTACACGCTCGGTTATCCGCCGCAGAACATGAAGCGTGCTGAGGCATTTCGAAAAATCGAGGTAAGGATCAGTGCGACAGGCCATGGCCGGTTGCGCGTGCGAACTCGGCAAGGCTACTCGCCCGCAGCGGCGACACTACCCGTAGCGCAGTTTGGGACGGCGACGAGATGAACTCGCCTTCCCAGCCAAAGAGAGTAGTCTCGTCATCGGTAACGGACGTCCTTCGGGGTTTTTTCTACTTTTTACTCGCATTCGGCATTCTTGCCCTGGGCTACGCCGGCTTCGTCTTTGACCGTTCGCACGCATATCAAGCCCTCGAGATGAAGAAATTCAAGGAAGCCGGCCGCCTCTCGGAACCGCACCTTTTGGCGGAGGGCGATGTGATTGGAGAAATTCAGGTGCCGCGCTTGGGGCTCGACGCCATGGTTGTCCAGGGCGATTCTCCCGCTACTTTGAAGCGGGCCGTAGGTCACCTCTCGAAATCGGCTTTGCCCGGGGAATTTGGCAACGTCGCCTTGGCCGGTCACCGGGACACATTTTTCCGCCCGCTCCGCGACATTCGCCTTGGCGACGAAATCTGGTTTAAGACGCGAGAACGCAGCTTCGAATACCGCGTGGAGTCGATTGAAGTCGTGGCCCCTACGGACACTCGCGTTTTGAAACCTTCGACCGGTCACGACCTCACGTTGCTCACCTGTTTCCCGGTTTACTACGTTGGTCCCGCGCCCAAGCGTCTGGTTGTCCGCGCTCGTGAAGTAGACGGGGCGGTGCAGGAGCAATTTGCGAGAGAAAACGAACACAACGCGCCCGGCGACTCATTCTCGTTCCATCCGAACTTCGAGGCGGTCAACTCACAATGAATGCCTTCCGGCTCAGCCTTGTCTTGTCTGCGTCCGTCCCCGCCATCCGGAATTGGTCGAAAGTGTGCTCAAGTGAACAGACGTGCCGTCTCAAGTTGTCTACGATAGATCCCTTGGGAGATCGCAAAGGAATGTCTAGGTGCGACACAAGCGCTGTAAGGGTGAGCACAGCTTTCTTGTGAGATTGGAACAACATGCTTTGGACAATTTTCGTCGTTTTGTTTGTCCTTTGGCTACTCGGCGTCGTCACGTCCTACACATTGGGTGGATTCATCCACATCCTTCTGGTCTTGGCGCTGGTTATCTTCGTAATTAACTTGATTCAGGGCCGGAGGCGCATCATTTAGTCGCGAAAGTGAAGGAAATGAAACCGATTGTTTGGGTTGGAATTCTCTTGATTGTTCTGGGCGGGCTGGCCCTCGCCTATCAGGGATTCACTTATAACCATCAAGAAAAGGTTCTTGATCTCGGGCCCATCCATGCCACCAGGGAAGATCAAGAACACATTTCGATCCCTCCACTGCTTGGTGGTCTGGCGCTGATCGGAGGAATTGTCTTGATCGTTGTCGGCGGACGAAAAAGTTCTTAGTTCGAAACTGCGGAAGTACCCCGCCTGAGAGTCGGGCAACGCATAACCTCTCGTGACGCAAACGTGTTGAAAGTTCTTCAGCCAAGAATCATTTGAGATGCAAAACGACAGCAGAAAGAGTTTTGACCTTGGAGGTCAGCAATGAAGAAATTCATGGTAACGGCAGCATGTCTCTCACTGGTAGCGGGCGTAGTGTACGCAAAGAAAATGAACAAGGAGCAAAGACGCCTGGAAAACTGCGGCGTGGTCATGACGGAAGTGCTCAACATTCCCGACAACATTCCTCATGAGCTTCTGGAAAAGGCCGAGTGCGTCATCGTGATTCCTTCCGTCAGGAAGCTGGCGTTTGGAATCGGGGCGGACTACGGACGCGGGGCGATGGTTTGCCGGACGGGCGAGCATTTCCGCGGACCCTGGGGAGCGCCAGCGATGTACGCGCTGGAGGGCGCCAGTGTCGGCTTCCAAATCGGCGGGGAAGCAACGGATTTGATCCTGTTGGTGATGAACGATCGCGGGATGGAATCCATTCTGAGCAGTAAGGTCAAGCTGGGCGCGGATGCTTCCATCGCCGGCGGACCCAAGGGACGTGATGCTTCCGCGGATACCGATGCCTGGATGCGCGCTGAGATTCTCAGCTACTCGCGTTCGCGTGGCATATTTGCGGGAATTTCACTCGAAGGCTCCACGATTCGTCCGGATGACGAGGCTAGCGAACAGGTGTATGGCCACGCTATCAAAGCAAAGGATATCGTGAGAGGCGAACATACAGGCGTGCCGGGAACAGGCCGCAATCTCGTCAACGTGTTGCAGAAGAATGCACCTCGCAACGAATCGGAGCGAGCTTCGAACCAGTAGTTGCTTATTCGTCAGCCTGGCTAGGATTTTCTTATCCCGGCAAGCTGGCGAGCTTCATAACAGCGGTACGGCGGAGCATCCGCTGTGCCCTCGACAGAGGCCATCTGCAAAGATCGCAGTAACCGAAGCGACTTTTGCAGCGTGGCCTCTTTTTTTTGGTCCAGCTTGGATCAATTCGCGGGCGTGGCTAAGACCGATCGCGGATGAATAGAACGAGAATGTTGCGGGAATTCTAGTGGCAGATTATTTGTGCCGCCGGTCGCTGCTGTGTTCTGAGTGGCCGTTGGCATCGAGCCAGGTCAGGAGGGAGCGGATACTGCCGTGTGCCAGAGCAATACTGGAATCGGCGGCGCCGTAATAGAGATTGATCGTGTCACCGTCGGTGGCCACCGTGTAGCCACAAGGAAAGACAACGTCCTGGACATCGCCATGACGCTCATACTCCGCCTCGGGTGCAAACATCCAGGAATCCCCACGGATGAGGCACTTGTCCGGCTCTTGAAGGTCGAAGAGCGCCAGACCCAGCCGGTAGATGGAACTCGAAGGAGTTCTGCGAACGCCATGATAGATCATGAGCCAACCTCTGGACGTTTCGATGGGGGGAGGGGACATGCCAATTCTGTTTGCATCCCACCATGCGCCCCGGCGAGCTTCCAGCATCAGCTTGTGATTCCCCCAGTGTCGCAGATCGGGAGAGTAAGAGATCCAGACGTGAGCTCCCAGAGGCGTCATAGGCCGATGAATCAACGCCCAGAAGCCATTAATCCTGCGAGGGAGAAGCGCTGCGTCCTTGTCGTCCGGCGGCATGATCACGCCGAGTCTTTCGAAGCTGCGAAAATCCTCGGTGAGCGCCAAGGACACTCCGGGACCGCCGCGAGAATAGGAAGTATAAGCCACGGCAAATTTCTTGAGTTCGGGCGCGTAGGTAATGCGTGGATCTTCAATACCCCACACTTCCTCGGGAAATTGCTCCGGATTGGGCAGAAGTGTGGGTTCACGATCGATTTGCCAATCATCGACGCCGTTTGCCGAACGGGCGGCGCAAAGGTGCGAGAGTCCTCGGCGATCCTCCACACGGCAAAGCAGCAGAGTCGAGCCATCCGCCAGGAGGGTTGCGCCGGCGTTGAAAACGCTGTTGATGGAGTATGGCCAATCCTTGCCCGTCAAGATGGGATTGCCAGGGTGCCGGCAAAAGAGCGTCTCGTATTGTTTCATCGTTGCTTTAACGGCGGATTTCACAACACTCATGGAATCGATCCCTCGAAATTCTGCTTAGTCTAAAGAGTACCGCCTGACTGTTAGAGCTTGTTCTCCGTACCGTCGGATTCTTCTGACTTGCGCATCTCGAGGAGCGCCATTAGAAAGGACAAGGTGGATTCCGCTCCCTGATTTTCATTAGCGCGATCCGGGTGCAAACCGTCTCGACAACCGCCTGTGGCGGGATCGTATAGTGCGATCTCAAGATCGTTGTCACCCAAAAACCAATTGAATGCAGACCAAGCTTCCTTGCGCCAACGGGCCTTTCCGGTTGCGCGATATGCCTGTAAGCAGGCGGAAACCACCGCGCAGGCTTCAACGGGCTGCTGGTCGAAGCGCGCCCTCTCGGTGGTCTTGGAATAGAAGCCCTGCGATCCGATGGGCACGAAATGGCCTTTTACTTCGCAGTGCTGCAAGGCGACGAGCCAATCCAAAGCTTCGAGACCGGCGGCAAGCATTTCTTCGTCGCCGGCGCGCACGCCAGCCCGCACCAGAGCCTGAGGTAAACGGGCATTGGAATAGGCGAGCCCATCCTCAAACCACTTCCAATCTTCGGAACGGTTTGCTCGGTAGGAATTCAACAATCGATTTGCCAAAGCATCGGAGGCACTGAGAGCCGCGCGGTCTCCAGGGAAGGAGTCGAGGTACTCGAGGACGCCGAGCAGGGCAAAAGCGCAGGCACGGGGACTCTTGAATTCCAGAGCTGCAGGCACAGCAAGTTCAAACATGCGCCCCGCGGCGCCCCGCAATCCCGCGTCTTTGGATTTGCCTAGAACGGTTCCCAAGCCCCACAGGGCTCGTCCGTGACTGTCTTCCGATCCTTCTGCCTCCTGCCAATGGCGTTCGTAACTCAGACAGTTTCTGAACCGTTTTGTGGCGGGGTCAAAAGCAAGCCATAGGAAGGCTAAATACCGGGAGGCCAAATCGGCGCCGCCTCTTGGCGCGCCGGCCCCGAAAGACTCCAAGAGAATCGCGACGATCAATCCGCGGGCGTTGTCGTCCGTCGAGTAGCCTTCAGGATAGTTTGGAACCATGAAAACGGCGTGTTCCAGCAATCCCGTCGGATCGGTCATGCGCAGGAGGTGGTCGAGTTTTATGGCGGGAAGGCGATCGAGATTCTTTTCCGTGTTCTGAGCTGAATACGTGGCCCGCGGACTTCGCAAGCGCTCGTTGTAGATACGTTCAAAGCTCTTCATATACTTCTGGGCTACGCGATTCCAGACCATATCTCTGGCGTAAAGGTAGGCGCGCTTGCGCATGGCATGTCGCGCGGTGCCGTTATCCAGAAGTTCAATCGTTTTTGTGGCGATCGCCTCGGGATCATCAAATGGAACAAGCGTGCCACGCTCCTGGTCTAAGAGTTCGATCGCGTGCAGGTATGGCGTGGAAATGATGGCTTTCCCAGCGCCCAAAGCATACGCGAGCGTGCCGGAAACGACTTGCGCCTTGTGCTTGTAGGGGGTGATGTAGATGTCGGCGGCGCCAATCAATTCGATCCTTTCTTGAGGACTGACGAAACGATTGCGGAAGATGACGCTGGCTTCAACACCTAGCTCCTTGGCCAGGTTCAGCAGGTAATCGCGGTACTTGTCGCCCTCGCGCCGCAAGATGTGCGGGTGAGTCACACCCGAAACCATATACACGACATTGCTGTGCCGCGAGAGGATTTTGGGTAGGGCCTTGATGACGTTTTCAATGCCCTTATTCGGCGAGAGCAGGCCAAACGTGAGCAAGACCTCTTTTCCCTCCGTGCCGAACGCATCCTTGTAGAAACTGGGATCCGTGAAAGGCAAATCGGGGATGCCGTGAGGAATTAAGTCAATTTTCTCGACCGGAACGTGGAAAACTTCCTGGAGGATTTCCACGGACTGCTGGCTCATCACGATCAGGCGATCGGAGAGAGTGGCGATTTCCTCCATGACCGCGCGTTGGTCAGGAGTCGGTTCTCGAAGCACCGTGTGCAACGTGGTTACGAAAGGCATCCGCAAGCGGCGCAGGAGTTCCAGAATATGCCCGCCGGCGCGGCCACCAAAGATTCCGTATTCGTGTTGGAGGCAGACGAGATCAACATTGCTGAAATTGAGGAAGTCCGCCGCTTGTTTGTAGGACGTGAGGCTGTCCTCGGAAAGTTCGAACCGCACTCTGGCGGGATAATCGTAGCCCTGGTCGGAATCATTAACAGGCAACGCCAGCAGCTCCGTCGCCCCATATTCTGCGTGCAAGGCATCGCACAAGTCGGCTGTGAATGTCGCGATTCCGCAACGCCTCGGAAGATAATTGCCCACGACGGCGATTTGGTTGGGAAGAGCCGTATGCGGCGGGGCCGTTGTCAGAATGACGGGCTTCTCTTCCAATGCGAGCGATTGAACTTCAATCAACCCCACGGATTCTATGAGTGGCTCTATTTTCGGCAGCGACATTCAATTCCCTGTGAATCCTTGAAGTGCGGCAGATTCACCGCCTACTTACCCAAGAACCATTCGTGTCGGATGTGCTTTGACCGCCGGGCTTTTCTGCCGAATCCTCGGTGCGTCCCGGTGAGCCGTATCCACCTAGCGGTTTTACTCGTGTAGGACGACCGTCAAGAGTGATTTGTTTACTTTGATTTTTCCGTTGTATTCGATGAAGCCCAGTTTTCGGAATTTGTTCATGAAGAAATTCACACGCGATCGCGTAGTTCCGATCATGCTCGCCAGAGTCTCTTGGGAAACCTTCGGCAGTACGCGGACCGGCTGATCTTGTTTTCCATAGCGTGCCAGTAGCAGAAGTGTGCGCGCCAGGCGCTTTTCACTCGAGTTGAAGAGTTGATCCATCAGATCCTCTTCCACCTGGATGTTATGCGCGAGCATATACCTGATGAAATGATCCGATAACTCATGCTCGGCATGCAGCACACGTAGCAACTCGTTTTTCTCCATAACCAGAAGTGTGGTCGGCGTAATCGCTCTAGCCGTTCCCATCCGGACCGTTTGGCCGGCCATGCAGCCCTCACCAAAAAAGTCAGTCGGGCCAAACATTGCCACTACCGCTTCTTTTCCGGACCCATTTACCACGGAAAATTTTACTCCACCCTTCTGCACATACATGACGCTATCCGCAGCCTCACCTTGAGAGTAAATCGATTCGTTCCTCCGATATTCTGCAACTCTTCTAGCGACTCCTGCGGTATCGAGGAAAACCTGTGGATCGAATGCTCCGGCAGCCCCATTTCGCTTTATTTTTTTTAGTTTCATATTCAACCGGAAGTGCCATCTCTACATGGTCACTCCACGCCCGCTGCTACTTTAACAAGGAGAACCCTCCCAAGACTGTACAAAAGAGAACAGTCCGATTCGTCGAGGTGTTTTGCGGATGTTCAATTTGGTACAGACGGGCAAGTTTGTCGTCCGTATATTCCCGGTATTCACAGTATCGCGGCTCCACATGGATCGCCTGGCAAGAGTGTGAAGAGGAGAAGCTCATGCGCAAATTGAAGATTGCCAATATCTGGATCACGGCGTTCCTCTTGGCCGTTGGAATGACTGGGTGCGGCGACCCGGACACAAGTAAAGGCGCTCCGCCTCCCTCCCTGACACCGCCTACAGTTGTCTCCGTAGTTCCGTTGGGCGGTGCAATGGGCGTTTGCCAAGGTGCCGTGGTCACCGCAAATTTCAGCAAGGCCATGAACCCTGCAACCATCACGACAGGAACCTTTGAGCTGGCCGCCGGCACAACTGCCGTACCCGGAACAGTTTCCCATGATTCAACAGACATGATTTTCACTTTTACACCCACAAGCCCTCTCGCACTCAATACCCCTTACACCGCCACGATTACCACCGGGGCGCAAGACCAGTTCGGCAATGGTCTGGCCATGGATTTCGTGTGGATGTTCACAACCGCGACAACGGCATGTGCTGGGCCGATAGCATTTGGGAAGCCAGGCTGCGGTTTCGGAATCCTGGCGGGTTCGACGGTCACCAATACCTCAACTGTTGCTGCTCCTACCAACGTGAGTGGGGACGTTGGCGTGTGGGCGGGGAGTGCAATCGTTGGATTTCCCCCAGGGAATTTAACAGGCACGCTCCACTCGGGCGATGCGGTGGCCCAGGCGGCCCAGGGGCAGTTGACCACGGCCTATAACTTGGCCGCGGGAAAACCCGTTGGGACCCACCTACCGCCAGACATCGGCGGACAGACCCTTTTCCCTGGAGTTTATACAACCGTTGCTCAGCCGACGCTGGGGATAACCGGAAATCTCACTCTCGACGCGCAAGGTGATTCGACCGCCGTTTGGATCTTTCAGATCTCGTCCACACTGACTACCGCTGCCGGCCAGGTCAAGCTGCAGAATGGCGCCCTGCCTCAGAACGTGTTCTGGGCGGTTGGCAGTTCGGCAACCCTTGGGACGGGCACGACAATGGCCGGGAACATCATGGCCCAGGCATCCATCACGCTGAACACCGGCGTAACGCTAAATGGCAGAGCGCTGGCGTCGATTGGGGGGGTCACCTTGATCAGCGACACGGTGAATGTGCCTCCTTGTCCCGGTCCATGAGGCATACCGAATTGAGACCAGCTTCGGGCAGGTCCACTGACGGTCAGCACAGCGCAGCAAGATTTGGCGTTATCGAAGTTCGGAGGAATATTCGCATGTCATCACATTTAAAGGGCTACTTTGCCCGTGTTTTAGTAGCGCTGCTGGCCATGTTTGCTCTTCTGTGTGCGCTCGCCTCTCCAGCCGCAGCTCAGAACCAGCCAGTTCCGAAGTGGGAGCTCTACGGCGGATACTCTTTCTTTGACCCCGGCGCAAACATCACCGGCACGCTTCCCGGAGCTTTGCTCCCGTTGACCAGCCGCCTGGAATCAAATCCGCGAGGCGCGGGCGTCAGCATTACCTACAATATCGACCAATGGATTGGATTGACTCTGGATACCAGCACGCATTGGGGCAGCGGTGAAATTACGCTGCCAAAAAGAATCGATGACACCGCTTTCTCCAGCCTCTCGTTTGGGCCAAAGATTACGTTGCGGCACGAGCGTTTTGCACCGTTCCTCGAAGTGTTAGTCGGCGACCATCGTCTTATGCCGGATGCCTTCCATGATGTCGACAAATTGGGGGTGATGATCGGCGGCGGTCTTGATGTCAACCTGTCCCGGCACGTTGCTCTGCGGCTGATCCGGGCGGACTATGTGTTGTCGAATTACCGGTATGGTAATTCGGGTGTGCCATCCACTGAGATCCGAGGCCTCAGAGCACAGACTGGCCTCGTTTATATGTTTGGCGGCGGAGAACCTCCAGCACCGCCCACCGCGGCTTGCTCGGTGCAGCCCAGCGAAGTCTTCGCCGGCGAAACTGTGACCGCGACCGCCAGAGGCTCCAATTTCAATCCCAAGCGCACGGTCAAATACGACTGGAATGGCACCGGGGTGAAAGTTGCGGGGAGCGATGCTTCCGTGCAGATAGACACCACAGGTTTGCAGCTCGGCTCCTATGCAGTCACGGCTAACTTGAATGAAGGCGGCAAACATGGTTTTGCATCCTGTAGTGCCAGGTTCACCGTGAAAGAACCGCATCCACCCGTAATTTCATGCTTGGCAGATCCGGAGAGGGTGCGCACGGGCGGGAACTCAACCATTCATTCGACGGCCAGCAGTCCAGATGGCCGCAGGCTGATTTACAGCTACACTTCAAGCGCCGGCGAGGTCTCCGGCAATGGTGACACCGTTACGTTGAATACCCGGGACGCGCAACCCGGCCGCATCACGGTCACTTGCAACGTAAACGATGACCGCGTTCCGCCACTCACGGCCTCGTCCACCACCTCCGTGCTCGTGGAAGCTCCACCGCCGCCTCCAGCCCCGGCCCCGGAGATCAAGCAACTGGAAGCCAAGCTTGCCCTCCACAGCATTTATTTTCCAACGGCCCGGCCCACCGCAGAGAATCCCGAGGGTGGCCTGGTCGACAGTCAGGCCGAGATCCTGAAGGCTTTGGCCGAGGACTTCAAAAGCTATCTGAAATACAAGCCCGATGCCCACTTGATCCTCGGTGGCCACGCCGACCCCCGCGGTTCGGCGGAATACAACAAGGGCCTTACGCAGCGACGAGTGGATCGCGCCAAGAACTTTCTTGTGGAGCACGGTGTTCCTGGGGACCACTTTGAAACGCGCTCGTTTGGCAAAGAGAATCAACTGACCGCTGACCAGATCAAGGAGCTGATAGCTCAAGATCCAGACATGAGTCCGGCCGACAGGCAAAAAATGCTAAACAATTTGCAAGTGATGGTCCTGGCCAACAATCGGCGCGTCGACGTCACCTTGAGTACCACTGGGCAACAGTCCACTCGGCTGTATCCGTTTAACGCCAAAGATTTCTTGGCGCTGATCAGCATCAAGGGCGGAGAAAAGAAGCCAGCGGACACGAAAAAGCGCAAGAAGTAACGGCACAACACAGCATTGTACTTGCAATCGGCTTTGAGAAAAGTCTTGCTAGATTCGGCAAGAAGACTCCTGGCAAGACTGTCTAAAACAGAACATCTATTCGTTTTTTTGGCTTGTAGCATGCGGGGATAGACGGCGAGAAAGATCGACATTAGCCGCGATGCAAGTCTGGGCCGGACAATATCCCTCTTCTCGCCGTTCTCCTCATCTGGACCCCTGGAAAACGGGCATCGGGATTGAAACTAGCGCCAACGAGCAAAGGCGGGCAGGGTTTTGCCACGTTTACTTGACGTGTGCCACTCTCATGTTAGAGTAACTTACACAATCTGGAAGACGCGCGAACAGTGGACGCGCTTATTCAATCCCCGAGGAGATTAATCAGTTATGGGACGCGTGAAGACGGCAAGGATTCATCCCGCTGGCGAGCGGCCTCCAGCGCCGCGGAGACGCCTTGGAACAGGCAGTTGGCTGGCAGGCAGAGAAAAGCTCGGGCTCCGGGAACGCAAGAAGGCACGTCTCCGGCAGGAAATTATCGATACCGCGCTTCGATTGTTCCGCAAATGGGGCTACGAGAAGACGCGCATAGACGACATCGTGCAGTCGCTGGAAATCAGCCAGCCGACTTTCTTCCGGTATTTTCCGAGCAAAGACGCGGTATTGGGCGAGGTCGGGCGGCGAGGATTTGCTTGCATCACCGACCATCTGAGAAGCGAGCTCTCCAGTGAGGCCACGACGGCCGAACATTTGCGCCGGATGTATCAGGAGCTGGCGCGTCACGCCGAAGCTGACCGGCCGTTATGGCAGGCCGTGGTTCTGTCCGGGGCGATGGATCCGGTGCGTTCTCCGAACATGCGAGAACGCAAGGAATGCGCGCTGGGCTTGCTCCGGGAGATTCTGGCCCAGGGACAGAATCGTGGTGAAGTTTCTCGTGCGTTTCCCGTCGAGCATCTTGCGGAGTTCATGGAGGGGCTGTACAACACCCTCGTGCGCCAGTGGGCCGTGGATCTCACGGGGCCTCATAAACTATCTGAGCGAGTCAGCAGCGCCGTCGAGTTTTTCCTGCGCGGAGCGCGGCCGTGACGAACAGAAGCTCAAATAGTTAGCGGCCTGCGCTCCGGCCTGAATGGAGTCAGTGGATTGCATTGCAATTGCGTCCATGAGGCGGATTCTAACGATTCAACGAGGCATTGACAGTCTCTAATCTTCCTAAGCAGCTCCACCCTGTTCGACGTTCTCTGGGGGAATCGAAATGAAGGCCGCCGTTTTGTGCGAATTCAAGCAGCCCTTGGAATTCCAGGAAGTCCCCCGACCGGAGCTGGAACCTGGCGATGTCTTGATCAAGGTGGAAGCGTGCGGGGTGTGTCATTCGGACTTGCATCTAGCCGATGGAGATTGGACCCAACTGGCAGCCATCGTGAAGAGACCGCTGATTCTGGGCCACGAAATTGCGGGCCGGGTGATCGAAAAAGGCTGGGAAGTTCACGATTTGCAAATCGGAGATCGAGTCGGAGTGCCGTGGGTGCACTGGACGTGCGGCGAATGTGAATTCTGCCGGGAAGGGCATGAGAACCTCTGCGCCAAGCAAAAGATAACCGGGGTGACGGTGGATGGCGGGTATGCGGAACTGGTGAAGGCGCCGGCAAGCCACGCGATGAAAATTCCGGAAGGTCTTTCGTCGATCGAGGCTGCGCCATTGTTCTGCGCGGGAGTGACCGTGTATCGCGCGCTGAAACAGGCGCGAATATCGCCCGGTCAGCGGCTGGCGGTATTTGGCGTGGGTGGATTGGGACATCTTGCGGTGCAGCTCGGGCGGGAGCTGGGCGCGGACGTGACAGCGATTGATATTTCCGAGGAGAAGCTGGAGCTGGCAAGAGTGCTTGGTGCATCAAGCGCGCTCAATGCAGCGTCAAAGAGCACGGTTAAGGAATTGCGCAGTAAGGGCGGTGTTCATGTCGCGCTGGTGGCTTCCGCAACGAAAGCGGCTTATGACATGGCTTTTTCCAGTGTGCGCCCAACGGGGACTCTCCTTGTGGTCGGATTGCCCGCAGAGAGTATCTGCTTCCCACCTATCCTGATGGCTTCCTTAGAAGTACGGATCCAAGCGAGCGCGGTAGGCACGCGGCAGGATGTGCGCGAAGTCCTGGCCCTGGCTGCAGCGGGAAAAATCCGTTGCCGGGTTGGCACACGGCCGCTGCCCGAAGCCAACCAAGCACTCGATCAGTTGCGCAGCGGGCAGGTCTCTGGCCGAATCGTCCTGGCCATCCCGTAAATCGAAAAAAAGCAAAATCCCAGCGCTAGCTTAGACAAACGCGTCGATCACGCGGCTAAGTCCTTTGGAAAAAGCATGGCGCGGGGAACAGCGTCCCAAGGACGCCGGGAGGATGCCGGAAGGCGGTCGCGGGAGGGTATTGACGTTAGTTGCTAATATGTGATACGGACTATCACAATATTTGATAGTTCTGCCGGTGGGGGCGGGGTTCAGTGGCGTTGCGAGAACTGAAAACCCGCTGCCAGGCTGGTGCTGCTTTCTCTTGGTCGAGTTGAAACGGTGACGTCAACAATAATTTTTGTCCGTCGCATGACTCATCTGAAGGGGAGCACGCAAACTTGAGTCCGATCAAAACCAAAAACGAGATGCCTTCGAGGAACCAGGAGGAGTTATGAAAGCGACCTTCCGTGTAGGTCTATTCGTGTTGATGTTCGTGCTAGTGCTGTTGCCGGCCGGCCCAGTGGCTGCTGCGCAAGGCGTCGGCTCCTCGGGTGACATTCGAGGCACAGTCACTGATCCTGCTGGCGCTGTTGTTCCGAAAGCCACCATCGTTGCGGAGGACACGGAAAAGGGTATTCGGCGGACGTCCGTGACCGATGAGAACGGGCAGTACGAGTTTCCTGGCCTGCCTCCCACCGCTTACACCGTAACCGCAAAATTCTCCGGCTTCCAAACGGAAATCCTGAGAGGCGTGGTTGTCAGCGTTGGCCAGACCCTCATTCTTGACATTCACATGAAAATATCGACAGGACAGGAAGTGGTAGAGGTGACCACGGAACCCCCCGTGGTGGAAACCGAGCGAGGGCATCAGGCGGACACCGTCAGTGAGCAATACATCAAGGACCTCCCGATAGACCGCCGCGACTACCTCACTTACACGTTGCTCATGCCAGGTGTGTCCGATTCCACGCGGCTCGCTTCCGACCAGGATTTTCGCGTCAAGCAAACGCCGCAAAGCGGGCTTTCCTTCTACGGGAGCAATGGCAGAGGCAACAGCGTCACCGTGGACGGTGGTGAAGCCAACGATGATTCGGGCGGTGTGCGCTTGACACTCAGTCAAGACGCCGTTCAAGAGTTTCAGATTAATCGCAGCAACTATTCGGCGGAGTTGGGTGGTGCCAGCGGCGCGGCTATCAACATCGTCTCGAAGACGGGCACTAACAAGATGCACGGCAGTCTGTACGGGTTTTTTCGCAACGATGCAATGGACGCCGCCGATCCCTTTGCCATCAGCCAGGCCCTCAAGCGTGGGGATCCCTTCAATCCCGGCGCCGCTGACCTCCAGGGTAAAAATGTGAAGAACTCCCTCAGCCGGCAGCAATACGGAGGCACCATCGGTTTTCCTATTAAGAAAGACAAAACGTTTCTCTTCGCGGCCTTCGAGGGTTTGCGCCAAGACGCGGAAAACGCCGTTCCTTTGCTAGCCAGCACGTCCATTTTTCGCCCCCAGGGCGACCCTCAAAAGAATCGGCCAAACAATCAGGCGCTCATCCTTGCTGGTCTGACAGCGGAGGGGAATTCCGGCTCCGTGCCATGTCTTAGCGGTCCCATAGGCGCTGCTGTTGCGGCGCAGTTAGGTTTGCCTGCGCCTAATCCCACTACGAATCTGCCGCCTGCTACTTGCGCTGCGATTCTTAACGGAACTTTGACCCTCAATCCGGCCACGAATCCCTTGAGCGCCTTCTTCATAAACCAATTTGAAAACAATGGTGGCGTATTTCCTTACAACACGCGCAGGTACCAAGCCTCTGGACGGCTCGATCATCATCTCAATGATCAGAATCAGTTCTTTTTGCGCTACAACTATTCCCATGACCTAGAGCAGTCTCCCGATGTCCAGTCGCTTACCGGTTTCTCGCGCGGCAGTTCGATTCATGCCTACGACCACACGATTCAAGGCAGCTGGTCTCATCTCTTCACGCAGTCCATGCAAAATGTGCTCCAGGCACAGTGGAGCTATACGAATTTTGACGTCATTCCCAACGTACCCGGAGAAGCCGGCCTCGACGTTCCTGGCTTTGGCAATTTCGGGACGCAAATCTTTCTGCCCAGCCTGACCATCATGCGCCGCCCCTCCGTCTCGGACGGTTTCACCTTGATCCGCGGGCGCCATACCATGAAATTCGGAGGGGAATTCGTCTATCGCGGTAATCACTCGGAGTCACACACGTTTTTCCCCGGCCGCTTCATATTCGGTCCCCTGCCGGGAAACTTGCTCAGTCCTTGCCTGACAGCCCCCACAACTGCCTGCGCGGTTGCTGCTACGGTGAACAATGTCACAGTGAACCCTGCCACGATCAACGCCATTCAGTCCGGATCCTTTGGCATTCCGCAAGCCTATGAACAGGGTTTTGGCAATCCCAATTACAATTACCCACGGCCATTCAGCGCATTCTATTGGCAAGACGGATGGAAGATTTCCGACAACTTTACCTTGAATTTCGGGGTGCGCTACGAACTGGATAGCCAGTATGGTCCTCTAAACACCGACAAGGACAATTTTGCTCCGCGCGTGTCCTTTGCCTGGGATCCCTTCAAGGATCACAAGACGGTGGTTCGCGGCGGATACGGCATCTTCTATTCTCAGATCTACGGGCAGATTGCCGATGTGATTCAAACTCTAGGCAATGTCAATAACACGCGGCAGATTGCGAATTTCCTGGCTCCGGCAAATTTCCCGGCGCCATGTATTCCTGAGGGCGTCACCACACCGACTTTTCCTCTTTCTGCTTGCATCTTCCAAACCCTCTTCGCACAGGGCAAGGTGTCCTGCACAACTCCGGCGGCAGGCGCTGCGGCGTGCATCACTCCGGCGGATTTGGCGCAGTTCGGTATCACCGTTTCCAACACTGGTCCGCTTCCGCTCCTGACCGTCATTTTCAGCGGCCAGCCAAATTATCAGAACCCCTATGCTCAGCAGGCTTCACTCGGCATTGAACGCGAGATTACCCCTGGTTTTTCGGTCTCGGTAAGCGGGATCTATTCCCATACGCTGCGGCTTCCGGTTGCCATCGATACCAATATCCTGCCGGCTCCCGCCACCAGCGTGACTTTGGCGAATGGCCGCACCGCGACATTCCGTAACTGGAATGGCGCGGCGTCGTGCCCGGGTGGCGATCCCTTCCCGGGGACGCCGCTCCCAAGCTGCTTCAAAGTATTCGGGATCTTCCAGGCAGACCAATACAGCTCTCAAGCCTCCGCGCTTTACGAGGGTGGCATCATCGAGGTGAAAAAGCGTTTCAGCAACAACTTCACGCTGATTGGGAATTACACCTACAGCAAAGCCTACGATACGGCCACGGACTTCAATAGCGACTTTGGTCCCCAGGACAATACGAATCTAGGACTCGAACGCGGACTTTCGGATTTCGATCAGCGCCACAAGTTCGTTGTCGCCGCCGTTATTGATAGTCCCTGGAAGAATGCGATCCTCTCCGGCTTTGAACTGGCCCCCATTGTCCGCTATAACAGCGGCCACCCGTTCGATTTGCTGGCCGGCTCCGACGTCAACGGCGACCGCCATCCCACAAACGACCGTCCCATTGGGGCAGGCCGCAACACGGGCCTCGGCCCAGACTACGCCGACTTCGACATGCGGCTCGCTCGCAGGTTCAGGTTGGGCGAGAAGGCCAATCTTCAATTGATCGCCGAGGGATTCAACCTCTTAAACCGGACAAACTTCGCCAGCGTGAACAACGTCGTGGGAGCCGGCTTCGGCCTTCCAACGACGTTGGGGGGTGCTGGGGCCACCACATTCCGTGTTTCGGGCACTAGCGCCGTCGGGCCGAGCCAGCCACTGGGCTTTACTTCGGCTTTTCCCAAGAGAGAAATCCAGCTGGGGTTACGCCTGACGTTCTAATTGGAAAGCGATGATTCGCGGCGCCCGAATGGGTGCCGGCGGTCAACTCGCGTGGCCAGGCTGAGGACGCGTACTAGCTTGGTGCCTTGGATGCATGAGACTGGCAATTGCCGGTCACGAAATTGGAGGTTGGATTCTTTTCCAGAAGACTTGGGGATATTCCAAGAGGTCGCAGAGGGCTATCCCGGATGTAGCGGACTTGGAAAGAGTTGATCCGCAATGGCCTGGCATTCGAGATGAACACGAAAGACCTTTTTGATCTTACAGGGCGTGTTGCGATTATCACCGGGGGCTCCGTTGGACTAGGACGCCAGATGGCCGAGGGCCTCGCGGAGATGGGCGCCAGCTTGGTGCTTTGCGCTCGCAAGAAAGAACGGTGCGAGCAAGCAGCAGAAGAATTGAAGCATCTCGGCGTGAAAACCTTGGCTTTAGGCTGTGACGTCAAGAACCCCGAGCAGGTTCAGGCGGTCGTGAATGCGACGGTCTCGCAATTCGGGCGGATCGATATCTTGATCAATAATGCCGGGACGTCATGGGGCGCGCCGGTCGAAGAGATGAAGCTGGAGCAGTGGAACAAAGTGATCGAGACGAATCTGACGGGGACGTTTCTCTTCTCGCAGGCCGCCGGCAAAGTGATGGTGCCGCAACGCCGCGGAAAAATTCTCAATATTGCTTCGGTAGCCGGGCTGCGCGGGGCGCCTCCGGAGTTTCAAGCCATCGGCTATCATGCGAGCAAGGGCGGAGTCATTGCTTTCACCAAGGATCTGGCGTGCAAGTGGGGGATTCACAACATCCAGGTGAATGCCATCGCTCCGGGATGGTTTCCCACGAACATGTCGCAGGTGGTCATGGAACGGAGCAAGGAAGCGTTTCTGAGCAAGATTCCGTTGCGACGATTCGGCAATGAGCATGATTTGAAGGGCGTTGCAGTGTTTCTTGCTTCGGATGCTTCAGACTATGTAACCGGGCACGTGCTGGTGGTGGATGGAGGGCAAACCGCCTAGGCGAGGCGAGCGACATTATGAATATTCCGCTTACACCACTGCGGTGCCTGCGCTACGCGGAACAACAGTATCCGCATCGAACCGCGGTCGTTTGCGGAAATGAACGATTTACGTATAAGCAATTTGCGGACCGTGCTGCGCGGCTGGGCGGGGCGCTGAAGAATGCCAGTGTCAAACCGGGAGAGCGCGTGGCGTTTCTCAGCCTGAATTGCCACCGGTTGCTGGAAGCATATTACGGCGTTCTGGAGGCTGGAGCCATGCTGCTGCCGCTGAATGTGCGGCTTTCATCCGGTGAGCTCGCTTACATTTTGAATGATTCCGGCGCGACGGTGCTCTTTCTGGAGAAGGAGTTCCTAAACGTTGTCGATTCTTTTCGTGGCGAGCTTGCGACGGTCAAGTCTTACATTCTTCTCGATGGGCAGCCCCAAGTCGATTGGCTTTCTCCTCGTAGTTATGAAGATCGTCTGGCGACCGCAACGCCATACCAGGCTGACATCATGGAAATTGACGAGGACGAAGTAGCGGAGCTTTTCTATACCAGCGGCACTAGCGCCAACCCCAAAGGTGTGATGCTTACGCACAGAAATGTTTACCTGCATGCCTTGCATGTTTGCCTGACGTTTGATCCGACGCGGGACTTTGCTCAGCTTCACACCATTCCCTTGTTTCATGCTAATGGCTGGGGCGTTGCGCACATTCTCGCGCTGATCGGCGGAAAACACGTAATGCTTCGGCGGTTTGACTGCGCGCAAATTTTCAAACTGATCGAAGAGGAGCGCATTTACACGATGTGTTTGGTGCCGGCGATGGCTATTGCGCTGGTCAATTCACCGGAGCTGCAGAAGCACGATTTGAGAAGCCTGGAGAGAATCATCATCGGCGGGGCGGCGTCTTCCCCGACGCTGGTGGGGGAAGTCGAGCAGAAGCTTGGTGTCATCTGCATCTCCGGCTATGGACTTACGGAAACGTCGCCGGCGCTGTCGCATTCGTTCATCAAGCATGGATTGGAGTTCGAAGGCGAGCAAAAGCACGCGCGGCAGGCAATGACGGGGTTTCCCGATGCGGGGATCGAAATGCGGGTGGTGGACGAGCGAGGCCTGGATGTTCCGCGCGATGGTAAAAGCGTGGGAGAAATCATCACACGCAGTGATGGCGTAATGAAAGGGTACTGGAATCAGCCCGAAGCGACAGCCGAGGCGTTGCGCGGCGGATGGTTTCATACCGGCGACATGGCCACCATCGACGAAGACGGTTACTTCCTGATTGTGGACCGCGAGAAAGACATTATCGTCAGCGGCGGCGAGAACATTTCTTCGCTCGAAGTGGAAAAGGCGCTTGTGGCCCATTCAGCGGTTTTGGAAGCGGCGGTGATTCCTGTGCCCGACGAAAAGTGGGGCGAGGTTCCGAAGGGGCTGGTGGTCTTGAGGCCGGGGGAGCAGGCGAGCGAGGAGGCGTTGATCGAATTCTGCCGCTCGCGATTGGCGCATTACAAGTGCCCCCATTCCGTGGAATTCTTTGAGAGTTTGCCCAAGACCGGGACAGGGAAAATACTAAAAAGGGATTTGCGGAAAAAATATTGGCAGGGCCGGGAGACCATTCGGCAGGATTTCCTAGTGGATAAGGCAAAAGGCTAGGCGGGGACAATCCGAGAATAGAAAGGATTTTTCTAGATGGACCTGAATCTATCACCCGAAGAGGTTCGGTTTCGCGACGAGCTCCGCGCGTGGTTGCAGGCTAATGCGCCGCAGGATTGGAGTGAATGGCGGGAAAAGTCGATCGAGGAGTCGTTCCCGTATTTGAGAGCTTGGCAACGGAAGCTGCATGAGGGCCGTTGGGCGGCTGTGTCATGGCCCAAGGAGTACGGGGGGCGGGGCGCGACGCTTACGCAGCAGGCGATTTTTTGGGAGGAGATGGCGCGCGTAGAAGCGCCGCCGATGGCTAACTCGCTTGGTCTGGGACTGATCGGGCCGACGATCATCGCGCATGGGACGGAAGCGCAGAAGAAACGATTCATTCCAAAGATTCTTAGCGCGGAAGAAATTTGGTGCCAGGGTTTTTCCGAACCGAACGCCGGCTCGGATCTGGCCAGCTTGCAGACGGAAGCGAAACTGGATGGAGACCATTACATCGTCAACGGCCAGAAAGTATGGACGAGCTATGGCTGGGTGGGAAATTGGTGCGAGCTGGTAGTGCGCACGGACCCGAACGCGCCCAAGCACAAAGGGCTCTCGGTTCTGCTGATTGATATGAGTTCGCCGGGCGTGGAGGTGCGCCCGTTGAGGCAGATGACCGGGGAGAGCGAATTCAATGAGATGTTTTTCCGCGACGTGCGCGTCCCGGTGGAGAATTTGCTCGGACAGGTGAACGACGGCTGGAACGTGGCTGTTAGCACGCTCATGTACGAACGCGGCTCGTATGGAGCGCGACTGCATCCGCTTTTCAGGCGCAACATCAGCCGGTTGATTGAACTATCGAGGACTTTTAAGAAGAATGGCCGCCCGGCCTCGCAGGACCCAATTACACGGCAGAAGCTTGCGCAGTGCTATGCGGAAGTTGAGATCATGCGGTTGAACCAGTTGCGCGCGTTTAGCCGGATCACGGCCACGGGCGCTCCCGGGCCCGAGGGATCCATTCAGAAAATCTTCTGGAGCGAACTGAACCAGCGGCTCCAGCAGGTTGCGCAAGAAATGTTCGGGCCTTACGGCCAGCTGCTCGCAGAGGACAGTCATGCGGTTGACAAGGGCATCTGGTCTTACGGATATCTACGGACGCGCGGGAATACCATCGAAGCGGGCACATCGGAAGTGCAGCGCAGTATCATCGGGCATTTTGTGCTGGGCTTGCCCAAGAGCTATTAGGCGGAGAGATTATGGAATTCGGATTGAGCGAGAGTCAGCGGCTACTACGAGACAATGCGCGGAAGTTTTTCGCAACGGAATGTCCGATGGCGGAAGTACGCCGGCTGATGGAGACGGAGACAGCGTTCGACGCGGCCTTGTGGGCCAAGCTTGCCGAGCAGGGCTACACCGGCTGCATTTTCTCGGAGGACTACGGTGGGGTAGGTCTCGGGAAAGGTGAACTGGTACTTCTGATGGAAGAGGCCGGGAGGGCGCTCTTGCCGGGGCCGTTTTTCTCTACCGTGGCGCTGGCGGGCCCGGTGATAGACGCCGTTGGCAGTCCTGAGCAGAAGAAGAAGTATCTGTCTCCTATCTGCGCAGGCGAGGCGCGATCCACTGTCGCCATCTTTGAGGATGCTGCTGCCTGGGATCCCACGCGCTTTCAAGTTAGCGCTGTCAACGGGAAGCTCTCGGGTGAAAAACGGTTCGTAACCGATGTGGCGGCAGCCGATTGGATCGTCGTCGCGGCCAGTAATGGTGTTTTTCTCGTGGACCCGAAAGCTTCCGGAGTCGAAATCGCGCCGATGTCGGGAATGGACCTTACGCGCAAACTGTATACGATGCGTATGAATCACACGCCTGCTGAGAAGCTCGGGGATGTTGCCGGGCTGGCGGGAGCGTTGGATATCGCAACGGCGGCGCTTGCAGCCGAAATGGCTGGAGGGATGCAGCGCACGCTCGAAATGACCGTCGAATACGCGAAAACGCGGAAGCAGTTTGGGAAGCCCATCGGATCGTTCCAGGCGGTGCAGCACCAGTGCGCGGACATGTATCTGGAAACGGAAAGCTCGCGTTCCGCGGCGTATTACGCGGCGTGGGCGCTTGAAGAGAAAGCGCCGGATGCGACGGTGGCAGTCTCCATTGCAAAAATGTATACCAGCGATGCGTCGCGCACGGTTGGCAATCGCGGGATTCAAGTGCAGGGCGGAATGGGTTTTACCTGGGAAAATGATGTGCATCTGTATTATCGGCGAGCGAAGGCATCCGAGACCGCGTTTGGCGACGCGACTTTTCATCGGGAGCGCATTGCTCGCCTGGTCATCGACGTGGGCGCGGAAACCGCACGGCACGCTTGAGATTTCATACGAGAGAACCTTTACCATGAGCGATCTAGTTGAGTTCACGACGAGCGACGGGATAGCCGTCATCACGATCAACAATCCGCCGGTCAATGCGTTGAGCCCGGGTGTGCCGGAGGGAATCCTCGAGGCGATCACAAAGATCGACAACGACAAGAACCTCCACGCGGCGGTGCTCATTGGCGGAGGCCGCACCTTCATCGCCGGTGCCGACATCAAGGAATTCGGAAAGATGACTTCCGGGACCAGGCAACGAGGCGCGGGAATGCTGCCCATGCTTCTCCGCATTGAGGATTGTCGTAAGCCAGTCGTGATGGCCATTCACGGGACCGCGTTCGGCGGCGGACTGGAAATAGCGATGGCCGGGCACTATCGTGTCGCCATTGCGAGTGCGCAAGTCGGTCAGCCGGAAGTGAAGCTTGGCATCATTCCCGGCGCGGGTGGAACGCAAAGGCTTCCGCGGCTTGCGGGCGTTGCTGCTGCGGTGGAGATGTGTGCGGAAGGCAAACCCATCTCAGCCGAACAAGCGCTGAAATCCGGGATCGTCGACCGGTTGATCGAAGGCGACTTGCTGACTGGCGCTTTGGCTTTTGCACGTGAAGTCGCCACTAAACCTGCACCTAAGACGCGCGAGCGCAATGAGAAACTTGGAACCACGCAGGAGAATGCGCCGGTCTTTGCTGCGGCACGCGAGGCGGTGCGTAAGAAGCAACGCGGCTTGAAGGCGCCCCTCGCTGCCATTGAAGCCATAGAAGCCGCAGTGAGCTTGCCGTTCGTCAAAGGC
>Ga0207101_1021_pt1 | contig 32650 bp, 37 predicted proteins | sample Alteio_BWMinHeat_83_FD_153581 | JGI IMG/M metagenome (GOLD analysis project Ga0207101, IMG submission 153581) | Enriched cells from forest soil in Barre Woods Harvard Forest LTER site, Petersham, Massachusetts, United States -... | ecosystem: Environmental > Terrestrial > Soil > Temperate forest >...
AAATCTCGCCGCGTTTTTCCTTCATCACCGGAACGCCGGGTGGTACTTGATCATGGACGAACATGGGCGTGGAAAAGTCGCCGTTCGAGAACATCGTGACAATATGCATCAGATGAGACCGAATCGCCTGCATATTTTGGGAATCCTTGTTGTCATTGACGGTCACTTCAATAGCTCCACCGTCTGAATAAAGACGAAAGTGATGAGTGGTTTTGTCATGCGGGAATCCCATCGCTTCATCACCGTGTTTTTCCACATCTGCCTGATGCTGCGATGCGCCCTTCATGGGCTCGTTGTGCTTGGGGCAAGACTGCATGTCTTGCGCTGCTAATTGCAGGCCGCAGAATAGAAGCATTGCCGCTACAGTTTTCATGATTCCTTTTTCCTCCGAAATGTGTGTGCTGGAGTGCCAGCGTCCTTCAGCGCCTCGGTCAGAGAGTGAAGCAAGTACGCTTTCTGCCCCGGACCCGTCCGCTTAATTCGTTGTTCCCAATCGGACAATACTTTCGTGAGATACCGTTCGGTGCGCTTTAGGGCCTCGATGTCTGCTTCAATGCCCTTGAGTTTTGCTTGGGCAAGCTGGTAAACGCGGCGACACGGCGCGCCGCCGGCATCACGAGCTTTCAGGACTTCGGCCAACTCTGCCAGCGTGAATCCGATCCGAAGCGCCCTTTGCACAACGAGCACTCTCTCGACCGCGCCCGCCGGATAGATTCGGTACCCAGCCTCTGTTCGTGAGGCTCGCGGGAGAACGCCGATCCTTTCATAGTGTCGAATCGTATCTGGACTCACTCCCGCCGCCTTGGCCAAGGACCCGGAACGAAGAGCTTTGGAACGGCTTTGCACCATGAGAAGTATCAACCTTGGAATGCATTCCAGAGTCAAGGTCTTTTTTAGGGCTATTTGGGTGAAACTGTTGGATGGGCATAGGTCCCGAGAAACGGGCTTCGAGGAAGTTGGCCGGATTGGTACCTTGAAGTCAGCCTGTAGGAAGTGACATCCGCACGTGCACCGTTGGGCGGATGACTGGTTATCCAGAAATAAAGGAAGAGTTGCCGACAAACAGCAAGCTGCGGGGACCGTCAACAAAATGGCGTTTGTCGTTACTGATCTTCCTAATCGCGGAGCCGAGCACGCGCACCGGATTCTCTCATTGCCTCTGGAAAACAAGCGCAGCCCAGCTAGGGAGATTCAGCCACAATTTGCCTTCGCTCGCTTCGAGAGCAACACCAGGATTTCCTACCGTGTTCACACCGCCGTAAACAGGAGCCTGCGAGTTGAAAATCTCTCGCCACGATCCAGAATCGCCGTTCAGGTCGACGCCATACTGATTTCCACTCCACTGTCCATCACTGGCATTGACTACGACTAGTAGAACGTCTCCGTTGTCGTTGTAACGCTTGAACGCGACGATTCCGTTCTGACGATCTATATGAGTGACTTGGCCACCCGCGGAGCGCAAAGCTGGATGCTGCCAGCGAATGCTGTTGATGTCGGAAACCATGCGTTGCATCGGAGCTCCGAGATCATTCCCAATCTCGAGCCAGTTTAGGCGATGATCGTACCCCGATTTGACCACCGGATCCCAGAAGCCGTCTACGTGACCTTCAGTGCCCATGAAGAGCATCGGTGTGCCGGGCAAGGTTGCATTGAACGCCCAGGCTAGCCGAGCTTTTGCGCGAGCATAACCGTTGAGACGGCCCCCGAATCGTTGCGTGATGTAGCAGCCCGTGCCGCTATCGCCGGGGAAGATCTGATCATGCGAACCGGTAAGGTAGGTGACATTGTGCCAGGGGTTCGGATCAGAAAAGGTGCCGATACGGGCCAGAAGCTTGTCGACGGGCGCATTGCCGTTGAGAAGATCGTAGGTGTCCCATGGACTTGCGAGATCCCATGTTGCACAGAAGCCAAGCTCGCCGAACGGGTCGTGCCAGCCGGAGGCTGACGTACCGGCATCACCGCCGTTGTATTCGGCGATGAGGTACTTGTCCGGGAACTCGAAACGTATAGCGCGCACGATCAACGCCAAGGCATCAGCCTGCATGGCTTGCGCGGCATCGAACCGGAGCCCGTCGATCTTGTAGTCGCGCAGATACATACGCGCGTTATCCAGGATGAAGTCCCTGACTTCCTGTTGCCATAGCGCGAAGCCTTCTCCCCACGGTGTGTGGTAGCCGTGAACGAAGTAGACACCGCCGCGGATGGAGATCGGCTCGCCTTGGTAAACCTCATCGTCGCCCGAGTAGTTGCCGTCGTATCGCCAATAGCGGTTATTGTCGATGCCGGCGTGGTTATAAACGACGTCCAGAATCACGGCGAGACCTTTTGAATGGGCTGCATCGATGAGTTGCAGGAACTCCGCTACGGCGCGATCAGGGCTAGTGGCATACAGGTTCTCGGAGGCAAACATGTCGGAAGGGCCATAACCCTCGCCAGCTCCACCGTTGATGTCCGCGCGGAAGTCCGAGATCGGTAGAAGCTCGATCGCAGTGAATCCAAGTCCACGGATATAGTCGAGCTTTGGAATGATGTTGACGAAGGTGGAAGTAGGTGTCGGATTGATTACTCCGTCGTTGAAGCCGGTGAAGGAGCCGACGTGCAGCTGATAGATGAGAAAGTTCTCGAAGGCTGGCGTGGTGAACGTCTGGGTCGCCGAAAACGGCGCGACGATATAGCCCTTGGAAGCGGCATCGGAGCTCTGGACCTGCTGAGCTCGGGCATCGGTACGAAGCCAAACCTGGGATGTATCGTTGTCTGGGCCGGCGCGCGTGGTGATCCCGTACTGGTAGGTAAGGTTTCCCGCCGCTGCAATCTGATCGGCAGACCAGTTGCCTGTGGAACCCTCGGCAGCTAGGGTGAACCTTTGAGTTCCAGTTGGGTAGTCGATGATGACCTGCACACTTCCGGCGTTTGGTGTCCATACGCGAAAGCGAACTGTGCCATCTGGAAATAGAAGGCTGCCCATCCCGTCGTTGTTCGGTGCGGGTGCGCGCATATCAGGCTCCTATGAATTTTGAAGAAGCTGTGGTTGCAATTCGCTCGGTGATTACTAACCCGGCGTCTCGAATGTAACTCCGATACATGACAAATCAATAATCTTTCGAGCGTTTGGAGAGAAGCAGGTTCCCTTCACGTTAGCCGCGACCAAGCGCGGTATGCTGATTCGCGCAACCTCCATATCCGTCTAGCCCTCCCTAAATTCCCAATTTGGCCAGAAGCTCACAGTTTCTCAAATTCTTTACCTTGACAGGAGACCCTGTATGACGTGCATTCCCCATATGGAATCCACTCTGCCTTCACGGGCAATGTTGTGCTCGGTATCAATCAGCATGTGGTCCGCACGCAAACATGATCCTGACGCTTCCGAAGAAATTGCGGTGCGACACGGCGCCCAAGCAGACTCGGGGCGCTACCACAAGGTCCTGCTGCCTAAGCAAGCCTTGGCAGAAATCCAGAAGATCGTGAGCGAAGCCAGGCAAGAACACTATTTCATGACATTGCCCTGGGACGACAACGGCTATCGCGTGCTGCCGGCAGCCGCCTATATGGATCACGTGGAAAAGATGCGTGGGTTATCGAATCGTTTCACTGGCGCAGTCGATGCCCTGTCGCGGCAGTTTCTCACGTTGATTGACCAAGCCAGGACGCGTCTCGGCGGCCTGTTTCGCGAGGCAGACTACCCAACTCCGGATGAGCTGCGCGCCAAATTCTCGTTCGAAACGAAGGTGCTGCCGTTGCCAGACGCAGGCGATTTCCGCGTTGCGCTAGGCGATGAAGAGAAAGAGCGGATCAAGCGGCAGATCACAGCTGCTGTTGAGGCATCGCTCCAGGTCGGAAGCCGCGAGCTGTGGTTTCGGCTGTATGAGGCCGTTCAGCATATGGCTGACCGCCTGACTGCTTATAAGGTGACCGACCAAGGAGTAGAGCACCCGTTCCGCGATACCGTCGTTACCAATTTAGTGAAGCTCGTAGACGTACTCCCCAAGCTCAATATCACGAACGATCCCGAACTCGACCGACTGGCTGAGCAAGTGCGCCATTCCCTGCTCGTAGATCCAAAAGAGCTGCGCAAGTCGGACGCTGTTCGCGCCGAGACGGCCAAAGCTGCGGCAGCGATCGCGCAGCATATGGCCGGTTACATGGCTGGCTATTCCATTTCGGCGCCTGAGACGGTGGAGGTCGCATGAGGACCGAGAGCATCCTGGAACGAAAGCTGACCCGGGCGCGAACCCAGCTTCTGCTGAATCAACCGTTCTTTGGAACGTTGTGCTTGCGGCTCGCGCTTATCTCTGGTCCCGTTCCGACAATGGCAACAGATGGCCGTCGTATCGTCTACGATTCGAGTTTTGTCGACTCGCTTAAACCAGCGGAACTGGAGGCAGTTTTAGCTCATGAAGTGCTGCACTGTGCTCTGGGGCATCACTGCCGTCGAGGACAGCGCGATCCGCAACTTTGGAATCAGGCCGCAGATCTGGCGATCAATCCGATACTGATCGGCAACGGCTTCACCCTTCCATCTGGAGCTTTAGTTGATCCTGCTTTTGACAACTTGAGCGCCGAAGAAATCTATGCACGCCTCTCCCAACGGAACAGTAACGATCCAAGGCCGGCACCCATGCAACCGCCGCAATCGTCAGCTTCGGATAACGGAGGGAGCAGCAGTCAACAACAGACCCAGGGTGATTCTTCGGGCTTGCCGGATGAATTGTGTTCACCGCACGGTGACGATCCAGAAGATGGCGACTTAGGAGCGACATCTCCGCGAGCAGGCGGATTCGGAGAAGTCTTAGACGCAACCGACGAACAAGAAAATCCGGTTTCGCAAGCGGAGAAAAGCCGTCAGCAGCAGGAGTGGAGTATCGCCGCTGACCAGGCAATACGATCGGCCAAGGCATGCGGCCACGAACCCGCCAACGTTGACCGACCGCTTAATGAAAGCCGCCAATCAAGACAAGATTGGCGAGCGATCCTGCGTGACTTCATTGCTGCACGAACACCATCGGATTATCGATGGACTCCGCCCAATCGCCGATATGTTGGTTCAGGTTTGTACTTGCCTTCCGTTGCGCGGACCGGCCTTGGACCGATTGTCGTAGCCGTCGATACATCAGGTTCAATCGGAAGCAGAGAACTGGAACAATTTGCGGGCGAGATTTCCGCGATATCCGACGAGGCCCAGCCGGAAGTTATTCATGTGATCTATTGCGATGCCGCAGTGCAGTCCTCGCAGGAATTTCAGTCATCCGAACCCATTCATCTGGAGCCAAGAGGGGGCGGAGGAACAGACTTCTGTCCGGTATTCGAGTGGGTTGAGGAGAACCAGCTCGACGCTGTTTGTCTCATTTATCTCACCGATTTGTGCTGCCACTCATATCCCGAACCTCCTGATTATCCAGTTCTCTGGGTCACCGATTCCCGCAATACCGCCCCGTTTGGGGAGACAGTTCAAATCAGCCTCGATTGATCGCCGCCGAGCCGCCCATCGCGCCATTTCGAAAATCCAAAAACCGCATGAAGGAGGAACAGCATATGAGGAATGAAGGGCCTACTACCAATTCCACAAGTGTGGTTCCTGCTCATGTCATTGCCCTTCCAATCGCGCTGTATGAATCCAACGGGCTCATCTACGAACTGTATCAAGGCGGACAGCCGTATCAACCCGTGGTGATTCGCTGGGAACGACTGACGACAGTCACAGTCACTCGCGAAGAGAAGGGCGCGGCAGACGTACACATCAATCAAGGGCGACGGCAGCATTCCCAGCCAGCAACCATGAAAACAGCTTGATTCTCACAATTGTTTTCGCCGAAGGGCTCCGGGTAGGCCCTCCAAGGAGAGCTCATGAAATTATCAGTATTTCTTAAAGCACTGCGTGAGAGGTTCTACGCGGAGCTATCCGCAAAAACGGGTTGGGGACGAGAAGAACTGAAGATCGCATTTGAACGTGCCGTTTCCGATGCTCTCGCCGGGAACACGACCGTTGAAGAATCCCATCCAATCCAGGAGCAGCAATGTCCTTAAGAATCAGGTTTCGATTTGATGGCAGGTGTAGTGTCCATCCTCGCTACAACCCAGAAAACGATGGACGGTCGCAGCACAAGGATTGTCCTGGCTGCGATTCACTTTGGGTCGTCTATTTGTACACAGGGATCGCTCGCCGGAAAGCTGCAGCCGGTGAAGGGATGTTCGTTGTACATCCGGAGATTCGCGCAGACAAGACTGAATCGGCGGTAGAGGAAGAAGACCGGACCGGAAACGCCGAAGAACAAACACTTCCGGCCGAAACCGGCGATACCACCTCTCTTACATAACTCTCCACACACTTCACTCCAAAAACAATTCGCCCGACCGCATCACCGCCAACAACTTGACCCAGACGAAATCCCATGAGTACCGGACTTTATGCAGTGCAGCATATCCGGAGAATGCGTGGAGGATCGCAAGCCCACCTTCTCCGCGCTTCTGATGGCGCTTACTACGTCACCAAATTCCAAAACAATCCTCAGCATGTCCGAGTGCTGGCCAATGAGATGTTTGCGACACGGCTGGCGCAGTGGCTGGGTCTTCCAGTCCCGCAGGTCGAGGTAATCGACATTTCAGACTGGCTGATCGCCAACACGCCCGAGTTGCGAGTGGAGGTTGGCGGGGCAGCGGTTCCGTGCAGCAGCGGCCGTCAGCTGGGATCGTTGTACTGCTGTGATCCGTCTACTTCCGTCTTCGATTACTTGCCTGAACAGGCTCTCGGGAGAGTGACTAATCTTCAGGATTTCGCGCGGATTCTGGCGTTCGATAAGTGGACGGGAAACAGCGATGGTCGGCAGGCGATCTTCAGCCGCAAGAACAATCGGAGATGCTACTACGCGAGTTTATCGACCACGGATATTGTTTCAACGCCGGGGAGTGGTCATTCGCAGATTCTCCACGACGTGGAGTTTATCCCCGCAATTGTGTGTACGCGGATGTAACGGGGTGGGAATCATTTGAACCAGCGTTGAGCCGAGCCGAAGAGGCGGACATCCTGGATCTCTGGCTCTGCGCGGAGCTAATGCCCTGCGAGTGGTACGGCCACGACGCCGGAGCACTAAGCAAACTCGTTGAGGAGCTGTTCGCCCGTAGAAAACGTATTCGAGAGTTAATTAGAGATTTCCGTTACTCCAGTCGCAATCCTTTCCCAAATTGGACCGACCGGACGATCTTGCCGAATCCCCGTGATGCCTTGTCCAATAAGCCAGACCTCTCCATTCCATCAGAGATGACGAAGCTGGAACTGCCGGCTGATTGAATTCGCTTCTATCACTCTCCAACTTAGGTGAGCCGTGAAACGTGAGGACCTTTTCTTTGCCTTAAATGAGGCGACGCATGCTTTGAGATTTGCCGAGTCTGCAGCAAAACGATTTTCCGTGGATGCAGATTCATTGGAAGCTGATTCTAAAGCAGCAGCCTCAATGGCCTCCATCGGAAAGCGGCTCGGAGCGCACAGATCCTGCTCTCGGCTGTCGAGACAGAGATCGGTCGGTTATTACGGGAGAGCGGGAGCGAGCGAACGCTCTGAAAGCCTCGCAAGGAGATTGTGTTGTGCGTCCTGATGGAAAGACCAAACTGGGTTTTTATCCACTGCCCGTTGCCGAGGCTATTCGCCTAAGAAGGTTTCTGAAGTTTCCTCAACAATTCTCAGCTGTCGATCCCTGCGCAGGCGACGGAGTGGCATTCACCGAGCTCCTTGCGGACACGAATGCGCGAAGATACGGGATTGAAGTCGATGCATATCGCGCAGAACAGGCGAGAAGTCTTGGCATCGAGACGCTGCAAGCCAACACCATGGATGTTCGGTGTCCTGCAGAATCGTTCTCGCTCACCTATTTAAATCCGCCCTACGACTTCGAAGCGGGGAGAACCGACAATCAAAGACTGGAAGCGGTCTTTCTGGAGCACGTGTATCGCTGGCTCAAGCCGGTTGGCGTTCTGGTATTCGTGATCCCGCAGCGATATCTGAAGAATTGCGCGCGCTTGCTGGCCGAGTACTTCACTGAAATTCGCGCCTATAAGCTGACCGATCCGGAATGTGCGAAGTACAGACAAGTCACAGTCTTTGCCCTGCGCCGCAAGCGCAGCCAGCGCTTAATTGATGCCGAGCTCGCGGACGGCACTCGATATCTGGAAGCGCTGGCGGAACAATCGGATCTTCCGTTGCTGCCCGATGAACCCGATGCGACTTATGTCCTGCCGTCGTCTGAACCGGTCGTACTGACCCACACCGCGATTCCGCTCGACGAAGTCGAAGACCTGTTGCTGTCGTCTTCAGCCTACCGGCAGATAAGCCGGCTGCTCCTGCGCGAACAAACTAATGTGAGAGGCAGGCCTTTGACTCCTTTGCATGGCGGACATGTGGGACTGCTCTGCACGGCAGGCATGTTGAACGGCGTCTTTGGCGAAAGCGCAGACCGCCATATAGCCAACTGGCGCTCGGTCAAGTTCGTGGACCATTGGGAAGAAGATGATGAAGACGGCACCAAGATCCTGCATGACAGAGAGCGCTTCTCTCACGAGCTGACTTTGATCTTTGCCGATGGCAGAACCAAGATTCTCACTCACGAGAAGAAGAACCCGTCATGAAGAACGCGCACCTCCGTTTTGGCTGGCTGACCTATTACAAGACAACGGAAAAAACGACCACTCATTTCAAGCTGCGTCTGGACCGCTTTGTCGGCGAGATCGATCCCGATCCGCCGCTCCGGGCGCACGCGCACCTTATATCCGTGATCGGCAGCGATACACAGATCGCGGCCGTGAGCGCGGCGATTTCCATGGATGAAGGGTTCACGATCGAGGGACCTGGCGTGCAGCCAGTCCACGCCTCTCTGGGACGCAAAGCACAAGTTCACAAGGGTTCGGTCCAGCTCCCGGACAGGAAGAAACCCCTGCGCCATTTAATTGGGGTTTCGCAGGACTTCACGAATATATGTACAGCGACGAATGCAACACGAACCTTGGCGATCGATGCCAGCGCCGACTTTGTGTGGTCCGTGCTTGTGCGTTTACAGGGCCTGCCCGCAGCCCCGGAATGGGCTGAATGGTTTTACCAGCAACTTGAGAGGCATAAGGCGCTCACTCCAGTCATGGGAATCGGCTGCGATCCGGTGCTGATTCGGGGAAGCAAACAACAGTTTCTAAGATGGCTCAGCCGGGGAATTGAGCGCGGCGCGATTCGGTTTCCTGCTAAGACCGGTCCAATCCGTTGGCCAGCGCTGACGTTGAAGCAAATCTTCCTTCCTTCCGTGAACTAGCTCGTCACCTCCATTTCCTTACGCTCCATGGGCTTCGTGCGAGCGCCAGCTTCATTCGAGGTACTCCATTTATTCGAGGTACTGCATGGCTGAACTCTCGACCATTTACGACTACATGCGTTCTTTCTCGCATCTGCTGGGAGAACGCATCCTCGAGGAGTATCCGGCACTCCATCAGTTTGCCGATCCGATTTCGCCACGTATTACCAGGCTTCTCCGTAGACCATTTCCCGCACAAAACCTGGCCATGATGGGTGTGGTCAAGCGCTGGCAGAGGGCTCGGACCGCGCTCATCGTTGCCGAGTGCGGAACGGGGAAGACACTCATGGCGCTCGGCGCCATGCACGTGCACAGCGAGGGACGTCCATATACGGCGCTGGCGATGGTTCCACCGCACCTGGTAGAGAAGTGGGCGCGCGAAGCATTCCTGACTGTTCCCGGATTGCGGGTGTTTCTGATCGACGACATGCGCAATGGAGGGGATGCAAATGCCCCGCATGGGGTGAATGAAGTTCGACTCATCAAGGGGCGGATTATTCGCCAAGGCATTGCGACTTCTCTATGCGATCTTCGTTTTGCCAAGCTGCACACAACTGCGCGCAAGCGCTGGAATGCGCTTTGTCCCGGACCGGCGTTATTTATCGTAGGCAGAGAAAGAGCCAAGCTGGGATACTTCTGGCGGCACGCGTTTGTGGTTCCTCAATCGGGAAGTTATTTCGGATGTGCCGTGAATCCGGACAGCGGAAGACCGGTGATCGTTGACGACAATCGCCGCCTCACCGCCGAGGAGTTCCTCGAAGCCAAAATCGGCGAAGTCGTCGATAAATGTGGTGATGGGGCGCGGGTGCCTATACATAGCGCGCTTTGGCAAGCCGACAGAAACAAAATTCAGCGGATGGCGCCAATTGAATTCATCGGCCGCTACCTGCCGGGTTGGTTTGACTATGCGATCTGTGACGAGATCCATCAGCTGGCGGGTGACACGGCTCAGGGCAACGCACTTGGAACTCTTGCGTCCTGCACCAACAGGATTCTTGGCCTGACCGGCACTCTGCTGGGAGGTTACGCCGACGACCTCTTCAACACTCTCTTCCGCCTGGAAGCCGCGAAGATGAAAGAGCGGGGATACGAATGGGGAGCATCCGGGCGCACGGCATTCATACAGGATTACGGAGTCCTCGAAACCGTCACCAAAGTCGCGCCCGCCGACAATGCCTGTTCCAAGGCGAGAAGCACGACCAGCGTCCATCGCAAACCGGGCGCCTCGCCGCTTCTGTTTGGCGAGTTCCTCATGCAGTTATGCGCGTTTGTCTTTCTGGAAGATATCTCGTCGGAATTACCTCCTTATGAAGAACTTCTGCTGGGTGTGCCCATGGACGGGGAGATGCGTGAGGCCTATGAGGAACTGGAAGAAGAGATTCGCGAAGCCTTGCGCAAAAACCGGCGAAATCGGTCGGTACTCTCGACCATGCTCAACGCGTTGTTGGTCTATCCCGATCATCCCTTTGGAATTGGGACGCTGTACGGGACACGCTTCGATCCCGAGGTAAGGCGCAAGGTCAAGTTCGTAATCGCTGAGCCGCGCGATCTTCATCAGGACTGCCAATACTCGAAGGAACGAACGCTCGTCGATCGCATCAAGCAGGAACTTACCGAGGGCCGGCGTTGCCAGGTCTTTGCCGTGTATACACGCAAACACGATGTGACCGCTCGCCTGGAACGCATCCTCAACGCCGAAGGGATCCACACGGCGGTTCTGCGCGCCAATGTCGATACTTCAAAACGGGAAGCCTGGTATGCGCGGCAAGTCAAGCAAGGCGTGCAGGTGGTCATCGCTCATCCCAAGCTCGTCGAGACCGGATTAGATCTGCTGGAATTTCCCACGATCATCTTTTATGAATCCGGCTACTCTCTGCACACCTTGCGCCAGGCCAGCCGTCGTTCCTGGCGCATTGGCCAGAAGTGGCCGGTGCGCGTGATCTTTCTCTGCTATGAGGGGACGATGCAGACAGCGTGCCTGCGCCTGATGGGCAAGAAACTTCTCGTCGCCCTCACCATGGAAGGCAAGTTTGCCGGAGAAGGACTCCAGAGCATCGATCAAGACGATGACATGCTGGCCGCTATGGCGCGCGAACTGGTGGAGAAGAACGGCATTGGGGAGACCGCCGATGCAGTCTGGAAGTCGCTCAATCTGGAGCATCAAAAACTGTTTCCGCCGACGTCACACCTTGTCTGGCAGCCTATCTCTGACGATCCTCGATCTTTGACCGAGGACTCACCCTCGTCGGCTGGCTTGATTGAGGCTGCTATCGACGCCGGGCAGGTCCTGATATTCGGGCGGAGACCGGAGACGCTGAACGGACGAAGGCGCGTGCGCGAAGTAGCTCCTGAGCAGGGTTCTTTGTTCGGCTGGAACTGAGAATCAGACACTCTCTGCGGCGAAGACGAATTATCGGATTTATGCCGTCAGGATCGTCGACTGCACCATTGATCTGACTGTTTCAGGGGTGGCTAGAATGATATCAATGTCGTCGCCTTCCATCGCATCGGATCGAGCTCCCTCAGAAGTGAGAACGCCGGCTGAGATTGCAGAACCGGCCAAGCTGCCGACGAGATTCCAGAGAGTTGCTCAAAAAGGGTGCCACTGGGATCTGCCTCGCAGCTTTGGTCAGTACGCAGCAGCCGATGTGCGTCTCAGCGTCCGCGGAGCGGCCCCAAAATGCATTATTCGCCGCGAGAATGATGACAACGAGTGGTACATAGCCAAGGGGGCGGAGAAAGCGGGACGCAATGAAACATTCACAGAGCTACTCAACAACCAACTGGGGGCGCTGCTGGGTTTCGAAATGGCACACAGTGGACTAGTGCGTGTTGATGGGGAACTGCGTTTCGTGAGCCGGAACTTCTTACGGCCTGATGAGAGCCTACGGCATGCCAGTGTTATAGCCAAAGAATTCTTCCAGACCGATCTTGAGCAGGTTGGGAAGAAGAAGGAGGTCGAGCAGGGTGCATATGACGTCGAGATGCTCCACGAACTCATCCGCGAGACTTGTGGTCCGGAACAGTGGGAGCAGGTATTCGCGGGGTTTGTGGAGATGCTGACATTTGACTGTCTTATTGGCTCGATGGATCGGCACATGCAGAATTGGGGAATAGTAGTGACCAACACGACGCCATCCAGGTTTCGCTTTGCCCCAATCTTCGATTCTGCCCGGGCTCTCCTTTGGGATTATCCAGAGGATAAACTGCTGAGATTGCTACAAAATCCGAGTGCGCTCACAGGCTATATAGTGAGGGCCTGCCCCAGGGTTGGCTACATGGGCGCCAAGGGAGGAGTGAATCATTTCATGCTGCTTGGGCATCTTTTGGACAGGTACACCGCGTACACTGAAGGGGCACTCTCCAAGGTAACCAGAGAAAAAGTGCGCGTAGCCTCCCAAATTGTGCAAAAGTACCCTTTTGAGAGGGCTTTCACGGCCACGCGTAAACGTGCGCTTCTGAAGGTTTTGGTAACTCGGGCCGAAGTAATGGAAGACATCCATCGGAAAGGAGGAGACTATGTTCCGTCGAGATGATCGCGTGAAGGGATGGGGCTTCAGCTTCAAGACACCGCCCCCGACTCTGAATTTGCTCTATCAGGATGTCCCGGTCGCGGCCCTTGAGCGGACGCGCGGCGGAGTTCTAGTTTTCCGGTATCTGCCGGCGTTTGCGCAGCTGAACCTGTCTCCTCTTCCGGGATTCCCGCGTTTAGAAGAAGAGTATTACAGTGCGGTTCTATGGCCCTATTTCGCGGAGCGCATTCCCGATCTGCGCCGACCGGAAATTGCACACTGGGTCAAGCTCAAGAAGCTCGACGTGAACGATGAATTGCAGCTCTTAGCAGAACTCGGCGCTCACACTGTAACTGATCCATTTGTCATTCAGCGTGCCGCCTAGGCAGGGACTCCTCAGAGTCCCTGCTAGTTGAGATCGGACTCGACCTGCTCGAATTTCCTACGATCATCTTTTCTGAATCCGGTTATTCGCTGCACACCCTGCAACCAGGCCAGCCGGCGCTTGCGCCTGATGGGCAAGAAACTTTCCGTCCGAACAGGCTTCCTTGTTTAACTGGAACTGAATTCGTCGAAAACAGACAAGTCCTCAGCGCCTTACGACCATCTGTGCTGGCGACAACCTCGCTTCCCAACCACGGCGAAGAAGCTCAAGGGGAAGGGTTCTCCTCTTTTGGATATCCGATACAGAGATATGCGATCAATTTCCACTCAGAAGACACGTTCAACCCGTGATTGATTTCGAGTGGATCAAGAATCGATATCCACCCCAGGCCTAATCCGGAGAGCAGGTTCCATCGTTAATTCCGTCCCTTCTCGCGTTGACCATAGTCTATGACTATGGTACAAAGATGGGAGGCATGGAGTAACCCATGGATGAGATTGCCGTATCAAAATTCAAGGCGACCTGTCTGGCTGTCATCGAACGGGTGCGCAAAACCAGAACGCCGATTCGTGTGACTAAGTTTGGTGAGCCGATCGCGGAGGTCATACCACCTACAACAGTGCAAAAGAAAGCGCACTGGTTGGGGTCGATGACGGGCACCGGGCGCATTGTGGGCGACATTGTTGCTCCCGCAACTGAGGAGAAAGACTGGGAGGTGTTGAAGCGGTGAAGCTCCTCCTCGACACTCATATTTGGATTTGGAGCTTTCTTGAGCCGAAAAAGATAGCGCCGCGTGTTGCCAAACTGCTAGAGAATCCGGCCATTGAGAAGTGGCTCTCGCCCATCAGTATCTGGGAATTCATCGTGCTGGTCGAAAAGGGCCGGATCGAACTCGACATCGAAGTCCGTACCTGGATCGCCCGGGCACTTACGGAGTTTTCTCCGCGGGAAGCACATCTGACCACTGACGTTGTGCTCGCTATCCCTGGCATCGGGCTGAAGCACCGCGATCCCGCGGATCGATTCCTGCTAGCCACTGCAAAGGTGTTAGACCTGACGCTGGTCACCGCCGATTCTCGCCTGCTCGCAGCCAAGGGTGTTTCGACCCTTCTCAACCGGTGACTTAAGTCGGTTAGGATTTAGCGCGTGTCGACTCCAGGGAGACGCGTTCTGCACACCATTTACTGGCCAAGATGGCAGCTCCTTTGCTTTCCCTGCAGCGGGTTGTGGGAACACAATCCGCGCGGCGCATCGTCGTTCACCGCGCTTCTCGTCTCGCTCCCGCAACCCTGGCGATCGCCAAAGGGGTTATAGCTCTGGATGGCCAACAGTTCATCGAAGAGCTTTCGGACGCCCGTAAGTGATACGGACAAACTCGGCATCCTGGGCCGCGGATACCATCCTGATCCGGAAGACCCCGATCGCGGCCTTATATTCGTCAGTTTCGCGCTGATCCCAGTCAAGATTCCTGAGGTTTTTCCGCTGCCGAAGCTCTTTCTAAGTAGGAGGAGAAAATCCAGCATCGCCAAACGCTTCCCGAAATGATTTCGGAAATTGCTTCATCCGAGTGGGCGGCGGAGCTCATGTGCGCTGTGGCAGCTACTGCCGGCGGCCATCTCGCGCACGGTTGGCGTCTGCAATTCTGGGCAGAGTCTGGATGGTTAACGCACTCATGGCTGCAGCAGATATTGAGAATGGGCGGCGGGAGATACGCTGGAGCAAGGAGGCTCGGGATGTGGTGCGAGCCAATATGACAGCTACGGGAGCTGAATTGAGCGGCCTGGTTACCAGACTTGTCGAGGAATCGGGAAATCCAAGATGGGCCTGCTGGCGGCTGATCAGAAGCATGGGCATTCGCTCGAAGCGAGTGCAGCGGGCGTGGACTGCGGCGGAACAACAACGACTGTTGAAGCTGATCGATTTGCATCCGGTGACCGAGATCGCCAAGTTGCTGCGACGCTCACAGAGCTCTATCTGGCACATGCTGTACCGGCTCGACGCCAATGCCACAATGGGCAAGGACTGGTTCACCAAGTACACACTAGCCGTGGCGCTTCATGTTCGTCCGGAAAAAGTAGAGGAGTGGATAACGCGCGGCTGGCTAAAGACTCGCCAGATAGAAACCGGCGCCGGCAGTCGAGTGGTGATCGACGCCGCAGACTTTTGCGAGTTCTGCAAGCAACACACAAGAGATGTCGTGGGTAACCGGCTGACAAAAGAGCGATTGGATTTCGTCTATCACTTCGCATTTCCACCAAGCCACGCGGAGTTGCTACCAGTTCGGGAGAGCAAGAAAGAACGGGATGCATATGACGCGCATGTGAGAGAAGGCGCAGACGCGCGAGCGACGGAGGATTTGGGCGGCTTCAAAGAAGAGGCTGATGCCGTTCTCGAGTGAACCCGGGTTACTTCGTGAGGCTGGCTAGCATAGCTCGTCGGCACCTGCGAACGTCTTATTAGCCTCTTAATAATCTGCTGCGTTTCGGCCCCTGAATGGCCGCAAGCGATTGAGCGGTAAAGATCGCGGAACGGATGACGCTATCGTTCGCAACGATGAGGTCGTCGGTTCGATCCCCGACTAGCTCCACCAAAACAAAACACTTCCAAGCCACGTTTTCAAATCACGTCCCATTTACGTACCAGAAAATCAGTTGACACTCCATGCTGGATCCGAGTACTCGATGGATGCATTCTCACCCTGAACGTCCATATAGCCCTTGGATTTTCCGCATGGACATGCGTGTCCCTTTTTGTCCATCATTCCGCTGACCAGAACGACCTTTCCGCAACTAGGACAGACAAACGCTATGTTGTTGCCTCTCCAGTCTTCCAGGTGGCCTAGGTTAGCTTTGTCTAGTTTCTTGCGCATCAGTTCACCGAATCCGAAACGTGCTGGCTGAAGATCAAGAATCCCGGCTATACGCAGGCACTCGGCCGGGAAGATTTGTTCAGTAGGGGAGAGAAGAAAGCGCCGTAGCCAGACTGGGCGGGGTGTGTGATGGCGTGTGCCGAGGTGGAACTCTAAAGAGCTGTTCGTGGGTTGTTGCTCGTTCGAGGATCGCACCTCTACGAAATCGTCTACTGCGCTCTCTTTTCAACTGACAGCGACTAACTCCGGCGGAACCGGATCTATCACTGCTGACGCAGCAAGGCAAAGAACAAATTCTTGCTTCCATATTCGAGCTTGCGCGAATTAAGCCTACTATCCAGATCACTTTCGACGGAGGAACCGTCGGTGCAACGGCCGCCTCGGTCTTTGTTCAAGGTCGCGCTACTTGGGAAGTGAGTACGTGCCCGTGCAGGCCAGCGTCGAACCGCCGTCTGTATTTCCATTTCCTGTGCAGGTGCCCCTAGCCTTGATTCCCTTGAATTTCCCAGTGCCGCTGGTCGCCTGCCAGCTATCGCCTAGAGTCCCAATTTTACCGTCCTTGATCGTGCCTCGAGGCTGATAGTCAAAAGTAGATTTATCGCCATTGGCGAGAGTCTCGATGAAAACGCCGTGCCCGGTTAACTTTCCGCCTTTGATCTCGTCGAACTCCGTCGCGGTGCCCTCCTTCTCGCGTACTCCCGCATATTCCCCCTTGGTGGAGGTGCATCCAAACTGTGTAATTGTGTAGGTGTGGCCGGGCTCGTCTCCAACCTCTATGGTATTCGTCTTATCAGGTTTCAAGCACGCCCATCCGTTAGATACTTTGCCTTCATTCTGCGCCAATGCAACGCTTGCAGACAAAAACAGAAAACCCATTACGAACCCGATTTTTTTCATCCTCATCCTCCTGCAAAGTACCTACGGCTGGACGAAATAAACGTTTACTCGCGGGTCTCGCGACAATTCATTGCCATGTGCGCCTCGCTTGATCCGTTCGGAGGGGCAGCGCACATCACCTATGTTGGTCTAGGTTCCCTCGACGTGCGAGCAGTGGTCGGAAACGAGCTTCCATGAACCGGACTGCTTCATCCAGGTGTCGCTGCAAATCACCGATCGAGCACGGTGCGTGCCGCTGAACGTCGCATCATAGGTGAACTTGTACCGGGCGATTGCCGTTTCGTTTCCGAAGGTCGCCACTTTCACATCGCTGATTTCGCCTTTAGTGAACTGGATGGCTTTGTCCTGCATCTGTTTGATAGCCTCGTCCCTGGTCGCCCACTCCCCCCAGCTGTGCCCCTCGACGTAGCCATCACCCAAATGCTGCTGATACCATGTCGCGTCGCTATTCATTTGCGCGTGGCGCATATCTTTTTCGAGTTGTTCGATCTTCGCGAATGTATCGCCGCCAGCCTGCGCGACCACCGCAACAGCCATCGCCAGACAACACACCACGCCGAAAGCAATCGTCGCTATACGATTCATCAGGTTCTCCTCTTTTCCTGTGATTGGCCGGGATGAGTTGTCGCCGCACACCTCGCGAATCCTGCAAACCACGAGTACAGACTTCATCCGGGCTGGTGGAACAATGGTGCGGCGCCCTGCCGTTTCCGACTGGGGCTTCACTGTGCCTGACGTTATCGAAATCAAAACGGAAAGACTGTGCAAGACAGCTCAGTGCGGTGGAATATTTCCTCTTAGCTGATCCATGGAGCTTGAGGCTTCCGCCATCTTCACTGGTGCGCCCCAATTACAATTTCTGCCATGTGCGGACGCTACCGACTGACGCGCGCTGAGAAGATGGCCCAGTACTTCGATGCCGAGTTCACGGGAGAACTGCGGCCGCGGTACAACATCGCACCCACACAGCCCGTTCCAGTGGTCCGCGCTACCGACTCAGGCAGAGTGCTTTCGTCGATGCGTTGGGGACTCATTCCATCGTGGGCGAAGGATGCATCGCTGTCGCAGATCAACGCCAGGAGCGAGACTATCCTCGACAAGCCCGCGTTCAAGGAGAGCGCTGAGCGGCGCCGCTGCCTAATTCCCGCCGATGGTTTCTACGAGTGGAGGCGAACCAGCAACACGAAGCAGCCTTTCCATTTCGGCATGAAGGATGACTCACTGTTTGCGTTCGCCGGTGTTTGGGACCGCTGGACTTCGCCGGAAGGTCGAATGGTTGAGTCGTGCGCGATCCTGACTACCGCTCCAAACGAACTGCTCAAAGACGTGCATGACCGCATGCCGGTGATTCTCCATCCAAACCACTACCACGCCTGGCTAACCGCTTCGCAACTAAAGAGCCATCACTTCGCGCACATCCTCCTGCCGTACGACCCTGAAGAGATGAGGCGCTACCCCGTAAGCTCGCTGGTCAATTCTCCGGAACATGATGTGCCGGCGTGCGCGGTAGAGGTTCCACAACCCATCGCTGCTCAGGCAACTCTCTTTTAACAAGTCATGCAAACTGCATACCTCTTCATCGACGGCGGCTATCTTCGGCGGGTTCAGGACGATGCCATGCAGCACGTGTTTCAGGCGGTCGGGGAAATTGATTTCGAACTCCTTCGCCAATCCTTGTATACGGTGGGGAGCGATGCTCGTGTGACGCGAGCCTTTTACTACGATTGCATCGACGATATTCAGAAGCCCTCAGAATCCAGCGCGCAATTCGGTGTGCGCGTTGAACTCCAGAACAAATTCCTGAAAGGCATTCAATCTCTGGATGGCTTCTTTGTCAGGCTCGGGACAGTACAGGGCCGACGAATCAGGCCGCTGTTTAGCGAAGTCAACCACGAACCAGAGCAAGACTCTCTTTCAAGTTCACCTGCTGGCGTGGGCAAAGGACGTGGGCCTCACTCTGCTCAGAGAACTCACCACTCCAAATCTGGTTAAGTTTCGTGCCACGTGGGGCAATGGCCCGAATACCACCCGCCGCAAACATGAACGCCTAATCGGCTTTTTTGAGTTCTGCATCGGGAACGATTGGCTCGACAAGAATCCAGCCCTCAAAATGAAGAAGGCTGAAGAGAAGCGCGTTCCGGCCGACTATTTCACGCGAGAGGAGTTTCACCGCATCGTGGATGCGACCTATGCGTACGGGAATTGGCGCGGAGGACGTGACTTTCACTACCGCGCGGAACGAATGCGTGCCCTGATTCTTTTGATGCGCTGGTCTGGGCTTGCAATCAGAGACGCCGTATCGCTCGAACGAGACAAGCTAGGCGCTGACGGAAAGCTTTTCTTGTACCGAGCCAAAACCGGAGTCCCGGTTCGCGTTCCACTCCCAGCCGAGGTTGCGAAACTTCTGCATTCGCTTCCGTCCACGAATCCCGGTTTTTTCTTCTGGACTGGCAACGGCGATCCCGAAACCGCCAAGATAAGGATGGCAACGCGCCCTTCGCCGACTGTTCCGGCGAGCCAAGATCAAGAGGCCAGACGGCACACCGAAACGCTGCCACCCACACATGCTCCGCGACACGTTCGCCGTTGAATTGCTGCTCGCAGGGGTTCCGATTGACCAGGTTTCGCTTCTCCTTGGACACAGCAGCGTGAAGGTCACGGAAAAGCATTACGCGCCCTTCGTCAAGGCACGGCAGGAACAACTTGAAACCAGCGTCAAGTTGAGCTGGCAAGCACAACGAGAGTGGCTCAATGAGAGTGCCCCGGAGGCAACGCGGGTCAACTAATCGGATGTGATGCACAGGCCTGCAATACGAGGTTAAGTCACCGCTTAATAATAATAATAATGAAGGTCAACAGTATGGGACTCTAGCTTTTAACCTTGAACTTGCCCAAAACCGAATCCAACGCAAAATCTGCCGTAAGCGCGGCCAAGAACATATTCCACACATCGTTCCACGTGCCGCTATAGGTCTGCGTGCTGCTCATGAAAATATAGCCAAGGAGCAATATGGCGATAATGGCCGTCTGTGTTAGCTTGTCACGTTGCAACTCGTTTTCTGGCGTCGGTCGAGCACTCGGATAGCGCCCAGGTTCTCCGATACTCATCCAAGGAGAAGTTTGTACGACGGAGATCGTTGGTGTGAGATTTAGCGCCGCGAATGAAGGCCACGAAACACGACCAGCTTTGGAACTCTCTCCGTCATCGCCCAAGATTCTTGCGGTTGTCGGCTTAACTTTCTCCTCTAATTTAACAAGCGCCTGTACGAATTCCTGCTGTTCCACGAGCTTATCGATCTCCGTAACATCTCCTGCTGGATAATTAGCAACGAAAGCGGCTTTCCAGCGAGACTGAAGATCTCTCAGAGAGTCAAGTCCGTTAACAACGGTAACCGGATCGTCAGCAGCAGTGGGCAGCGTCTTCAGGAATGCGAAGTAATAGTCGCGGATGCCGTAGAACTGCGAGGCGTCACTCAAACAAGAGCGGATAAGGTCCAGATCTCTGCTGAAGTCCTCCCACTCGCGCTCTAACCGTCGTGCAAGCTGGTCTAGCAGCACTTGAGCGACTGAGTATTCTACGGCCAAGCTCTCGGTGAGCGTCGACGCGTCCTGAGGCTGCGTCGCCCCGGCTTGCGGAGAGAGTCGATTAAGGTCGGGCGGCGATTGTGTCAACTGCTGATCGAACTCTGACAATACTGGTTTGGGCAATCCCGGTAACGGTGGAGTAATCATTCTTAGACGCGCCACAAGACGCAATTGCGCCTGTTGCCAAGTTACTCCAGCGTCGCGAAAGCGCTGAAGCAACTGCGCCGAGATTTCAGCTATCGCACGCGTAGCTCCGGTGGCGTCACCATTGCCGAGGCATTCCAGTGCGTCACCGAGCTTGGTACGAATGGCTGCAAGCGCTGTTTGGGCCATGCTGGGCAATGCAGGCGGCGAGGCTGTGCTCACTTGCCAGTCATCGTTCGATTTAGTTGCTACTTGTAAACGAGTGTTGAGGTCATTTACTGCCCCACGCCAGGTCTGTTCGGTTAGTGCCCTTTTTGCCTCGATCGTAGCGGCATTGGTGCCCTTTGTTGCGGTTTCGAGATCGCTCATTTTGGCGGCCAAATCGCTATGAAACTTCTCATCCGCGTAACGTGCGAGGTCACGGGCAATGTCATCCAGCAACTGCCTTGCTTTCACGCGCGCTTCATTGAGTTCAATGCGCTTTGCCAACGTCAGCTTCAAGAAAAGGCTGAGCCCTAGTCCCGCCGCTATCGCAAATACAGGCCACAAACGCGTGAGGCGTGACTGTATTTCCACAGGCAGTGCTTTGGGTGCAGTCAGTTGATCGCCGAAAAAGCGGAGATTGCCGTTCACGACTCCAAGCGGAAAATCGCCATCCAGCTTGTACCCTACATTCTTCAATTCGCATCCTGCGGGCAGAGTGGCCGCGTTCAAGAGGGCCGACGAAACACATTGCTTGCTGATATCCGCAGGAGTTGGAAGAGTAACTTGGATTGAGCCAGTCGCTAGAGTGTCCGGGCGCCACGCGGCGTTGAGATTCGTTATCGCAGTGGATCGCGTGCTCTCCCGCACATTCAGCGGCATTGTTTCGGTAGTTGAACAGAAAGGCCAATAATCTGTTCGCCGTATTGTAAGTTTCGCGGGCAGATCCAGATCACCTGCAGGCTGTTCAATGTCAAGAGGCAATCGTGGCGCTGTCGGTTGGGATTTCGGACGCAGGCTCAAGATCAATGAGTATTTCCCAGGCTGTGTGACTTTTGCACTTACCGCTATTTTGAGTGCTAGAGGCGTTGCTCCACTGAGTTCCCACGTTGGCGTGAACTGAGCCTGCAGATCGGAACTGCGTACATTGTTGAATGACGCTTCTACTATGAGCGGCTGCTCGATACTTGGTGATATCAGAACCTGGAAGCTGTCAACTGCCGTTACGGCGACACGTATCTCTCGATCAGTCCCAGAGCCCAGCCTTGCACTACCAGCCCCATCTACAGTCACTGCGGTCTTAGGTTGTTGAGACATCGTTGCTGTGACCGCTAACACTATAAGCACGGAGAGAAGAGTGAGTTTTCGCATGGGTTATTCAGCCGATCGTAAGATCAACATCACCAATTGCCTGAAATACAAATGCCAGGATGTTCCCGCGCCGGGCTAGAGCGCGACGATAATCCGCTACGACTTCTCCCAAAGTGCTCCTATTCCAGAGCCCCTTACCAACTTCCAATGCGAAATGCGAGGCTAGGTCCGACCCGACTACTGCTTCAGTGCCGAGGATCGCCGCAGCACCGCACCCATTCCAAGCGCTGACAAAGTCATTAATGGTCTTCATATCTGAAGCGGCAGACTTGCAAGCCATAAGAAATACTATCGGTCTAGGCTGCTGCCATGCTCGCGCGAAGAGGCTGCGCTTCGCAGTTATGCTCTCTTGTGTCAGCCACTCGCCGTTATTGAGTACCAGGCGAGGAGATGCGGGCTGCCCTGGAATTTGACGCGTTTCCATATGCGCAAGAATGATGAGCATGCTGGGCCGCTGTGGCGGCTCAACCCACAGGAGATCCAGCAACTGCGCCCGTCCATTTGGGCCGGCGATGAACTGATCCGCGCCAACTGCTGTCGTCAGATCATGGGCTAGCTGTTCGGACTCAACTAGTTGCGGGTCTGCCACGAGTCTGACCGATTGTTGTTCTCGCCGAGGTACTTTCGCTGCCGTCTCTGAGACGCGACGTATCAGTTCTTCAACATAGTGTCGAATGCCCCAAAAACCATTGACGCAGAAAACTGGAGTGTCGAAGCTGTGATTACATGGATTGCCTTCCCCATTCCATCCAAGGCATACGGGACTTGGGGGCTCGTCTGCGATCTGCTCGGGTAGGCCGAAATCGTAAAGGAGCATCCAGGGGAAGATGAAGTTCTCGTCAAAGCGGATGACTTGAATCTTCTGGTCTTTGCTTTGTTTGAGCTTGAAAAGTGCGTCAGCGATACTATCGTCGTCACTCTTGTTCAAGACGGAGTCGTAGAGTTTGCGTCCAATGCGTACCCAGCTGCGGATACAGTCGGAAACCTGGGCTGAAGGCGCTTGTCCCGGAGCAACAATAGGATACGCACGCGGTCGCTGCGGATCGACGGGGTCGCGAACGGCAGCGGCTAACTCAGTGCGGAACTGTTGCACTTCCGCATCGTAGGTCACAGGAAAAAATGTGTAGTCCCGCTTCACGTTTTCGCTCTTTATCAGCAGTTCGTGTGTTGCGCCCGTCTGGTTTACTCCGATGGACAGGAAGCGCGGCTGAAATTCATCTACGTCAGCAAAAGTATCTGTCCTAGAAAACTCAAGTTCCACCTTCAGCACGTCGTCGGACCGGTCGAGCTCCCCTTCGGCGATTTCGGCCGACAGGAGAAACGATTGGAGCATATGGTTCTGATGGTAAACGCACATGCGTAGCTGCGCGTTGCCCGATAACTTTGGCGTACCAATTCGAAAGTACACTGGTTCTGACCCCCCAAATACAGGAAGACGGAGAGGCTGTATAGCGGACGTAATGACACGGAAGTCTTTGCCCTGAACGACGACGTCGAGGAGATATCCGCGAGCGTCCTCGGGATCTGGAAGCAACGGATCAAGAGGCGGGAGCGAACCTGACACAATGCTTTCCGGTAATCGCTGCCCAATATGCGCGCGTAATTGGTAATCAGTATTGATTCGCAAAGTCGTCCGTGCAGTCAAAGCGGTCAGGACAGGATCGGATTGCAGACGTTGGACGGCGACATCGAACGTGCGGTTCTGGTGCCGACGCAGTATATTGGCGAATAACGGTTCAGTTGTTAACTCCAAAGCTGTCTTGCGCAACTCGGGCTCAAGTGCCAAGATGTTGACTCGACCTGCTTCAATGTCCGATAGCGGCACCAAACCTGTAGACTCCTGCTCAAAATTAGCAAACTGCTCCGGCAGCGCCCGCACGTCAGCGAGCCACTTTTGCGCCTCATGGAATGTGCGTGGAGGTTTATATGAACGGACCGCATTGATAAAATGCCTTTCCGCCGTGCCCTCACTTCTGCTAACGCGCTCCACGATGGACTCGAAATCTAGCATCGGAAGTGAAGTTTGCAGTCGCTCGCTTTCTCGTTTTACTGCGACCAGAGCATCCATGATCCGGAGATATTCATTGCTCACCGGATCCGCAATGACTGTGGCCTTGACTCCGGAGAATCTTCTCTCCGCCGCTTTCGTCGCTTCATGCAACGGGAGATCATGTACGAAGCCGAATACAAGCTCGCGCAGGAAGTTGTCTACATCAGAGGCATTTTGATCGATCAATACGCAAGCTATCCCTCGCGGCACATGGTGGACGGGCAGAGGTTCCCCCGCGCCTACTACGAGCCGTGGCCTCTTTTTCGGAGGTAGCAACTCGGATGCGCTCAAGATATCAATTGCAGTGCTCGTGAATACTATGTCCCATTCCCTCTCAAACAACTTCTGCCGCAAATCTGTTTCAAGAGAGGCTTCAATGTTCATGCCGAATTCGCGATTCTGATTCAAATACCATTCGCGTTGCTGGAGCTGCTGGACGGCTTCGGCCCTTTGGTCGTCAGCAAGAATCCTAAACGGCAGACGGAAGGGTTCGCGGTGCAAGGCACGTCCGGGGGAGAGCCTAATCGTCTGAAATAGGTCACTCCGCTTTCCCAAAACACTAACTATGGCTCGCTGTCCCCATTCGGGATCAATCGGCGGAGCAGTCGCAATGAACAATGCTACGGGCACGGTACCCGTGCCGTGCGGCCCGCCACGCGCCGGCATATTTGCGGCGAGCCTGTTAAGCACACTCTTGAGAACTCTTCTTGGCTGCTCCTCCAATTCAGTTGTGGCAGTCCACGGCTGTTGAGCGCTGCGGCGTCGTCCCATGCTATCGGTTGTGCGAAGTTTCAACAGTGAATCCAACACCGTGAAGTGCACCACAGCCCAGCGATAAGGTACGTATGGCATAAATGCACGCGATTATGCCCAAGTTACGGGATTAAATCTAGCCACTTATACACATGCTTTAGCGTTAGAGATGCTGTATGGCGACGTTTGTTCCGTTTTCGTAACAAAGTGATCAAATGCGTTCTGACCGAAGCGCCAGGTGGTATAAACATGACTTTTTCGTTTTATCGCCTTCGGCCTGCTGAAAAATGTGGTTGCAGTGAAGTTCCTGAACGGGCAGAATGTCGCACCGTATCAAACAGGCAATACCGGAGCTAAAGATTCGGCGATTCCGAATTTCCGTCATCAGAGTTTCGAGGGCAAACGATGAACGACCAGAGCAAATCAGTCTCATTCAGCGCAGACATCAGACCGCTGTTCAGAGAGGTTGACGTCGAACATATGAAACCACTGAAAGTAATGCTGGACGATTACAACTACATGTCTGATCCAAAGGACGATCATGATAATGCGACGAACGTGCAAGACTATCTGGTGGGTAACAAGACACCACGAATGCCGATGGGAGGCCCGTACTGGAGCAAGCAGCAGCTAGATCTTTACAACAAATGGATGACCGACGGATATAAGCCGTAAGCGCGATTCGTGGTCTTTTGGGCAAAAGAGGAAGGCTATTATGTATCCGCGAGTAAAGAACACCATCGTATTCATTGCCTTTGCAATTGCTTCCGGGGCTATGGTTAATGCACAAAGGGCGACATACACGGGAATCCCTACGGGCTTCGATTTCCCGGCTGATCAGAACGTATTGCTTCAACTGCGAGATGCCGGAGATACCGTCGGAATGCGGAACCATGCGTGGATGGTGTTCGCGGGAATGACACAAGCAGCTCCAGACGGCGAAGCCATTTGGGAAACTTGGTACTCAGCCATTGAAACATTCCGATCGGGCCCAGCGCCTCAGGGACGGCGCAGGATCCAGAGACAGTTTCAAAATCCCCGCCAATTCCAATCTGCTGGCTTGCATCCACAAGCTGCAGGTGCATCTCTGTTATCTTTCACGCTTTTCAATCAAGAACTACGTGACCATGTACGAACAAAGCAACTTTATTCTCAGTCGCATTTAAGTGAAATTAACCAAGGATTCAACGATGCTGGAGTTCCGCTCGAAAAACGCGAAATTGAGCCGTTCCCGGCGCGTGCCGTCGCTCTCAAAACCACTTGGTGGATCGTGAAGAACACCGGGCTCACGGGAGTGCCAATATGGGACGGGGATCCAGCTAACGGAATAACACAGGGTAACGATTTCCCCACTTGGAAGAGATGCATAGCCATAGATCCATCACGAGAATCGATACCCGCGAATGAAACTCATTCGGTTACTTGTGTCGGCAAGAGCGCAACTACTCACGTAGTTGCCCTTGCCGATTTTTATAATTTCAAGATTTCAGCTAGTGAGATTAGCGCGATCCGAAAAACCTCTGCTATTGGGGCGAGAAACGCTCAAATAGGCGATTTTGCGGTGTTGCTGGCTCTTCACTATACAACAAAAGAGATACCAGAATGGGTCTGGAGCACCTTTTGGTGGCATGATCGACCCGATGATGGCCCGTATGCGATGAACCGGCCCCCAGCCGTGTCGGGGGTGTGGCGTCATTATCTGATGAGTACTGCCTTCAGCATGGAAGCACCGAAGGAAGGAGATGGAAAACCACATGTGACGTTCAATCCTTGGCTAGAAGCTCGCTTCGTGAATGGGACCGTATCGAATTGTATGACGTGTCACCGACAATCTGTGTGGCCTCTGCCGGATCATGGTAATGAACCCCCATTCCTCCCGGTCACACGTGGGACCATCGGTGCAAATGATCCCAACTACTTCAAAGGAAACACAAAACTCGACTTCTTGTGGTCGGTCGGCTTTGAGAGCCAATGAAGAAAAAGCGGTTTGAACTTCAAGTCGACGATCGACGGGCTATTGTTGCTGCTAAGCGTCTTGCATATTCGCGCGAGGGCATAAATGCAGTTGATTTCGGGTACGTTTACAAGCGTGGCGAGCGAACCAACGCAGTAGGCCTGCGCTTCCATGTTTCGCAAAAAAGGCCCTTACGGGAGATCCCACCTGAAAACATACTTCCGAAAGACATTCACGGTATCCATACCGATGTTTTAGTGGCAGCTTACGCGCTCCACGGTAGCTTCGCAGTCAGTACAGCCGACACACTTCAGCCAGGAATAAGTATCGGCAATCTTATGCGCACCACAACAGGCACACTAGGACTCATTGTCCGCGATGTTGCTTCCGGGTCAAAGGCCGTTTTGAGCAATTGGCATGTTTTATGTGGCTCTCCTGACTGCACAGCCGGAGAGCAAATCACACACCCGGGACCTCTCGACAGCGATCAGACGTCTCCTTCTAAAGTCGCTGAACTCATGCGTTGGACAAATCTTGCCCACGGTTACGATGCCGCAACGGCAAAGATTGTTACTGACATTGGCGCTTCTAACGACATTCCTGAACTTCACTTGAATGTTGCCGAAATCGCCGAACCGCATTTAGGCATGCACATTGAGAAAGTGGGAATTGCATCCGGAACTTCTCATGGCGTTGTGGACGGAGTCGAAGGCGCCTATCGTATGGACTATTCACCGTATGGGGAAGCAGTCTATTGGATGGATGGAATGCACATAGTTCCAGACCCGACTGATCCCGATCACGACCTCAGTTTAGACGGTGATTCTGGTGCGATCTGGGTCGATCCGCAAACAGAATCTGCTGTTGGTCTACATTTCGGGGGGGAGAATCCCGGCAGTCCGCTCGCTGAGTATGCTGTCGCGCATCGGCTATCGGCGGTGTTGCAGCTACTCCAAATACAACTATAGCGAGCCAGTACTAATTGGTCGCATCCCCAACACTCGTGTTCTGGGTTGCTAGATCGCGCAAATGATAGATATGAAACATGCATGGGGAGACGAGCCACGATGAGTATATATCGAGTAAAAACAAAAGTCGAAGGTGTTTTCACGAGTATGGACTACTTCCTTGAAGGAAAGCGCATATTGCTTTCCTACGACGGCGATAAGACATATAGTTCTACGGACCTTCTCGACCTAGACAAAACACTAAAGCTACAGTGGATAGCTGTAGGACTATCATTTCAGGAATGGACTATAACTTTATTGATCGCTCAGAAAAAACCAGATGGAACATTCGATACAGAAAAAAAGTGGACTACGTCAGGCGAAATTCCAACGACAGGCGGCAGCCAATTATATAAGGAAATAGATCTGTCGAAACTGGATGCTAACAAATGAGCGGGATATTTACGATGATTCTTGCCTTCTCAGCAGTGTGGCTCGCCACGCCAGCATTTGGGCAACAGAGTCTATATGAGAGTTCGAACGGTGACACGTCGATATTTCTTGAAAACCAAGGCGGCGTCGCACTTTACAACATTGGAAATTCGACTGTGAGGTTCGGCTATCTTCATGACACTTCAGGGCCCAAGCCCCTTGCGTGGGGTTTCGATGTAGCAGGCACGATAAAGGGAACATCTTCAACACTCTTGCAGGATAACGTAGCGGCCCCCGGGGTCTCACTGAGAGCCGGCCTACTAAAAAAGAATCTGCTTTTCAAGCTACCTCCGCCGCCCGGTCCAAATGCACCTCCTAATTTTCCTTGCAAACTCTGTGGAGATTGGCTAGCGATACAAATACGCTATGACCGATCGCAGTTCTATACTGTTGCATCTTCGACACCACCATTTCCAAAGCCGGACAAACGCAATTTCGACGGCGTTCAAGCAAAGGTTGCCTACAATCAACTCTTAAAAACCGGCGGTTTTGATTGGCTGCTGGGCGCGTCGGCAGGACTTGCGCGATCAAACAATACTGATTCCCTAAAGTCTAGACAGTTCACCGACAATCAGATAACTGACACATCCACGGATCAGTTGATTCTTAGCAGTGGATCAAAGACCGCCTATGTTGGGAACTATAAAGAGTTCACTGCTGTTCCAATCAATGCGGATTTAATTCTGTACCCACATGCACTGGCGGGAGTAGTAGGATTCGATCTCTTTGTGAGATCGAATGCGGGTCAGGACGATAGGTACGGTAGTCCGGGAATCGGCGCGTTCCTTGCAAGAAAAGGTCAGCCAGCACGACCGGTAGGAGGAATAACGCTCTCGTATCGGGACGGGAAAGGCCAAGCTTCCATAGTTGTCGGATGGAGCTTCTGAATAGACGGAAATAAATCGCTTTCTGTGTATCGTCGGCTCCGAATGGAGTTTTTCATTAGTTGATCGCCAGCGGTCCGTAGGCTCTTTCAGCGTGAGGACTTTCACGTAGTAGTCATCAATCAGAAGATGCCCCGGATAGCATTCAAGAGCAGAATCCGCGAGGTAGTAATCGACATGCGTGTCGTACTTCAGCCGCGCACGTTCAGTTTTTACGGGAGAGAAGTTCAGCAGTTGTTTAAGCACTGTAAACGCGGCCTGCTTCTCACAAATCGCGATCTTCACGAAATCGCTGACCTGCAGAATGAAACTGCGGATCTGATGAAGCAGCACGCGATGCTGCTTTTCAATGGCATCCGCGATAAGAACTGTCTGCTTCTTGCTGCTCAGATACCCTTTAAGCTCCTCGACCGCCTGTTTCGGTTCGGAAGCAAGGTTCTGGAGGGTTCTGCCCAATCTGGCCTGATACCGGAATCCTTCGCACAAAATTACGTAACAAATGCGCAGCGAATACAGCTCTACCGACTTCTTGTCGAAGTAGGCTGCGCGATCGTCAATCGCTTGCTTTACAACCGGATTGCTGTAGCTGCCGTGAGGAATTTGTTCGTGTCTGGACTTAAACAAGAATTGATAAACGCGAAATTGCGTCCCGAGCAGCCGCAGGGCTGATTCCAAACGCTTGGCCAAACCGTCAGTTTGCTTGTAGTCGAGGCACTCGTAATCGACGCCTTCGACGTTCAGTACCACGCCGAGATCGCCAGCCTTGGTCAGAAATACATGCTCATCAAGAAAGCCGTAGACGCTGACGTTCTCACTAAGAGCGCCAGTCTCTCCGTAGTTCTTGACGATCTGCGACACCTTAAGCATGGTCGATTACCTGCACGCTCTGTTCGCTGTACTTCGCCGGATCGTACTCGCGGCGAAACTTGCTGGAGTTGAGCAGAATTCGCAGAATCTGCGGGTCAGTCCGCGTAGCCCATTTCGCCATCAGGAACAAACTCCCGAAGATCAACACCCCGCCGAGAAGGCTGCCGAACAAATTGAAAGTCGCCGCGCCCATGATCAGCGCAACGAAAAACAACTTTCGCTCTGCGCCAAGGATCGTCAGCGGCTTATTCAAAACCTTGTAGACCGGATTGATACGCCTTTCGACTTCCATAACGGTCCGTTCCTTATGCCCCCGGAAATAGCCAACTAAGAAAGTTCACTGCCGCGATTGCCATGCCAATGCCGAAGACAATCCCAGCGAACACTCGTTTATTGCCACCCTCACCAAAGGCGAACATCAGACCGCCAACGACTATGGCAACGAGACTCAGGCCTCTCGCGATAGGACCAGTGAAGGCAGCTTGCAGTTGGTTGACCGCGTTTTCCCATGGACTTCCCCCACTTTGCAGCAGGATCAATGTGAGCATCGTGTTCATAGTGCACATCCGCAAACGCGCGTTGCTGCTGCGTTTCGCAATCAGACGCTGCCGAGATAGCTGGCAGTTACCTGGCGGTAGATAGCAGGCGGAACCATAGGAATCTGTTGAAAACGATTGAAGGTATTGAGGCTTGTAGTTCGCACACAGATTACAAATGCATAATCTCAAATCGGGGCCCCGGTCTCGAAGGCGAAGATGACTCCATGCCTGTAATGAACTGTTACAATCGCGGTTCAAACAACACGGAGAACTTGATGGACACTGAACAAATCATCCAAGAACTAGAAGCCGAGCGTGAACGCTTGGATCGGGCCATTGCAGTTCTTCAGAGCAGTCACATAGGAGCAGTTAAGAGCTCCGGTCGACGCGGGCGACGGCATATGAGCGCCGAAGCCAGGCGTCGTATTTCGCAAGCGCAGAAGAGGCGCTGGGCAGCACGAAGAAAAACCGCCAAGGGCGCGACTCCTGCCTCTACGTCGCAAAGACCAACTTCGCGGAAACGGCACGGCATCAGCGCAGCCGGCAGAAGGCGTTTGTCGGAAATCATGAGGCAACGCTGGGCCGAGCGACGGCGGCAAAAAGCCGCTTAACGTCTCGCTCGCCTGTGCAGAAGAGGCCAAAGAGACCACCGACGCCGGAGGAATTACGCTAACGCGTTACGACCGCATCACTACAACAATCGAGCGCGAGCCGCTGGCGCAGATCATCGCGGGCACGAAAAAAATCGAATACCGCCAGGTCAAGCCTTATTGGACGAAGCGATTCGAGACGGTTTCAATGCCATTCGAACTGCGACTGCTGAATGGGATGAATCCGCCGGTGCCGGAAGTCACGGTGCTGATCCACAGAATTACCCGCCGTGCGGGCGAGTACCGATTGCACATTAAGAAAGTCTTGAATTACCGATATTGGGATAGGAAGCGCCAGAAGCCCCAGCGGTGATCCGTCTCCGAAATCATTCTCGCTCAACTGGTGATGCACCCGACCATGCCGCAATGTTCATACAAAGCAGCGATGTGGCGACACTTGGCTGCTTACAAACGGTTAACCCTCGGCGTAAACGATGATGGAATCTGGAGGCGCAGCGGGAAGCGGTACCCACACATTCTCCCGTTCGGTTATCAGCACTTGAACATCTTGGAGCCTTATCGAGATGAATTCTGGAGGTTCTTTCGTAACAGTACGATTGCGCTGCACTCGGACTTCCACCATCTCTCTTCCTCGCAGGCGATGTGCTTCAATTTGTTCTATCCATTTCTCGCCGATGAGAAAAGACATTTGCAGATTTGCGTGCGATATTCTCGCTCAACGAAGCCATCGAAGATGCCGAATTCGAGTTCACCCCAGATCCTGCTGAGGGAACAAACTATGACTTTTGCATTACAACCGCTAAATCGAAGAAATTCTTTGAACTAAAGTTGACGGAGGAAAAGTTCGGAACGGCACAAGCGGACGAATCGCACTTAACCAAGTTTCAAAACACATACCTGCCGACATTGGACGGGAAGTTTAAGCCGGGTTCCACTTCTTGCGAGGACTTTCTTAAACACTATCAACTCATGCGAAACGTTTGGGGACTTGGGATCCGTACGTTGGATTCGTTCGCCTGCATAGTCCCACAAGCGAACGACAGCCTCGCTGACGAAATCGCTTTCCTTGCGGAATGCCTGTCGGAACCGTACAGAGATCGGGTGAAGGTCTACTACTTGGAGGATTTTGTGGTGACTCTGGAAAAAAGCATTCCATGTGAGTTGGAACGAATGAGGCAGCTTCTTCGGCTATTCAGGGCAAAGTATCTTCCAGACCTCCCGATTCAGAGTGCCCACTGATTCCGGCTTGTCAGTTCAGTTGGGTTTGGAACTTGGCGTTTCTGCCGCTTCAACCTGTACGCCGATGGGAGTAGCGAAGCTTGGGCTTACAGCATCGTTCTTGAACTTGTGATCGAGCAATTCCGAGTGAGCCAAAGTGCCTCCGTTCTGATTCTCGTTCCGTTACTTTCCTGACCCTTGTCTCTCGGGCACCGCTTCGGTCTTGTCCTGCGCCCTGCGGGTCTGCGGTCTTCTGCTTTTTCCGGT
>Ga0207101_1023_pt1 | contig 32241 bp, 47 predicted proteins | sample Alteio_BWMinHeat_83_FD_153581 | JGI IMG/M metagenome (GOLD analysis project Ga0207101, IMG submission 153581) | Enriched cells from forest soil in Barre Woods Harvard Forest LTER site, Petersham, Massachusetts, United States -... | ecosystem: Environmental > Terrestrial > Soil > Temperate forest >...
TATGTTTCCGACTTCCTCACCACCACCGGCGGGCTCGCTCTCAGCAAATCTTTCATGCTTATCAAAGACGCCACACTACGGCGCGATATCGTCAATCTGGTTCGCCAAATCGCCGGCGACGAGGGGTAAGCGTCCAAGCTCTGTTGGCAACCGTCGGAGCATCAGCGGCAAAAGGCCTTTAGGCCCGAAACCGATAATGTGCGGGCGCGATGTCGGGCGATATATCGAATGAATGCGGTTCACATACAAGGTGGGGATGCGAGCTAGAACCGTGCCCAACGAACTGGTTTTGAATCCGTGTCCCGGAGGTAGGCCATCCAAAACACCAGCGCAATGACTAATCCGCCGACAAGGTTGCCGAGGGTAACTGCGACCAGATTTGTCACCGCAGCTCCGAACGAGCCGGCAGCGCCCGCTAATAGACCGGCGGGCACGAAGTAGAAATTTGCGATTGAATGCTCGAACCCGAGCGTGATGAATGCGCTGATCGGAAAGATGAGGCTAACAAGTTTCGAGGGAATCGTGCGAGCCGCCGTGATCATCCAAATCGCGATGCATACGAGGGCATTGCACAGAATGCCGCGAACGAACGCCTGCTCGAAGCTCAGGTTCATTTTTGCTTCCGCAATTGCCGCGGCGGTGCGGCCATATCCCGATTGAAGAAGTCCGCTTCCAGCTACCAGCATGGCGAAAGCCAGCGCGCCTGCCGCGTTGGCGGCATATGCGATGAGAAGATTACGCCCCACGTCGATGAGCGTGAGTCGCCGGGAGGCCCATGCTGTAAAAAGCATGCAGTTGCCCGTCGAAAGCTCGGCACCGGACACACAGACGAGCAGGAGCCCGCCGGAAAATACTATACCGCCGAGCAAACGTGTCGGACCGTCGCCAAGCGATGACACGTTCATCACTCCGGTGAAGAACGCGGCCCCAATTGCGATGAAGGCTCCCGCCAATACGCCGAGAGCGACAAGGCGGTCTGCGGAGAGGGTCGATTTTGCGGTAGACCACTCGACAAGCCGCTGAGCTGTTTGAGTAGGCATGAGGTCGCCCAATGAGTTCATTTCGGGCGGCGCGGCCTGCGGCGCTGCGAGAGTATGGGGCACACCCGTACTCGTTCTAAAGTCGAGCGCCTGGTGTCCTTCTGGCTGCGATTGGTCGATATGCATCCGTCGCACCTACTCGCGTTTCTCGCGGTGGTCGCGCAGGACCCTTAGCGCCGGGTTGAGGTCGTAAGCCACGGTTTCCGCAATGACGCCGCGCTCGCCGATCGTGATGAACGTTACACCGGTGAGCCCGAGCCGCGGCGCCTCGCGAAAGAACGTCAGTCGGCCCTGCCGAAGTGACCCCTCTATCGGGCCGCGGATAGAAAATGCAAGGTCCTGTGCCGCGATCGCACTGGCGCATGCGAACCTCGCCTGTAGGCATTCAAAGTAGTCGGGGAAAGACCACCGTGAGAACAGCCCAACGAGCGGATCGTCGAAATGATAGTCATGCGCAGTCGCCGAGAAGATCTTGCCTGGGTTCACCTCGGCCCAACCTTCAAGATAGCGATCGAGCCGGTGGCTCCAAATGTTCGCCTCCCGGCTGGCGTCATCATGGCGTGTCCACGCGGCGGTGAATCCGGCCGGCTTCGGCGAGAATATGATCCGAGCAGGCATAGTTCATCTCCAGGAAGGAAGCTGGTGACCATCCGGATCACCTTGCGGTGCGAGCGCGCACTTTGCCGCTCTAGACCCGCAACGCATATCAGCCGGAGGTCCTGCCTCTGATGGCTGAAAAGAGAGCTGCAATCCAGGAAATCTTCGATGGTAATTGATTTTCGTTGTTCCGGGCAGCTCGCGATCGTAGGTATACTTTGGTCCTAAGACCTGAAGTATTCTGTCGGGCAATGCGCGGGCCCGCAAAGCTTCGACGGACAAAGCGAGGTGTTCATGGCCTTAGCACTGCGATCGGTCGTCGGCTCACTCGGCGACCACCACGTGACGCATGGAGATTGGCAGGTCGGGCAGATCGAGAAGCGGCCCGCCCTGATCGGAACCGAGCCTCGATGGATTTGGTCCCTTAACGGCGTTCCTTGGGGGACGCCCAAGGAGATGCATCTCGCAGGCGTTACTAGATCGCTTGATGAGGCCACAGCCGAACTGAAAAAAAGCTTTGAGCAGTGGCTAACGTGGGCGCAGCTTGCAGACGCCAGCGTCAGCGTCAGTAGCCCCCCAACGCCCTCCAAACCCGAGGGCGTGTCGAAGGTTAAGCCTTTGGACGCTCCGGTGCCCACATCGGTTTCGACCGTCGCACCGGATAGTGGTCCTCAGAGAGCGACTGACTCAGAACTCGCGGACGTCAAGCTCATGAACATCCTGATCTCCACGGACCCGAGGTAGTTCTCCTGCTCGATTGGGCTCGACCATTTTTACAGATGAGTGTTGTGTTTTGTGGCCGAATCAGGTCTGTTTGGCCTGGTTTTTCAATCGTTGTGTGGTTGGACAGCGTATCGCGTTCACCTGCGGCAATTATGTCTATCGCGCCGCCTGTGAAACTCGGGGTCGGCTTCCTAGCTGAGATTCGTCGGGAGGCGCGACTTTCGCTTGAGACGCCTCATGTTCGAATTTGCCGCGGCCGTGGTCGCTTCCCTGGTCGGCGCTGTCCTCAGCGTTCGGTTCAGTTTTTTCGCTCTTGTTCCAGCACTGTCAGTCGTACTTGTTTTAGTAGCCCTGGGCGAGGTCGCGCGCGGCGAGACGATCTGGTTGACTGGCGCCACGATGCTTTTAGCCGTGATCTTTGCGCAAATGGGCTACTTCGTGGGAAGCATTCTCCGGCGCATGGAGAGGGATCGGCGCCGCGATAATACTATTGTTCCGACCTCGTGGAAGCTGCCGGTCAATTGATCTGCCGGCTTGACGGCCTTTTGATCGCTCTTAGCGATTCGGGCATCCGGGCGCTGAGCCTGGCCGGCCCGGAAAGGCGCGGCCGGTTGTTTACCGCTCAGCGGTCCAAGCGGCGACCGACCCGAGTAAAATCACCAGACCGCCAAACTAGCCAAAGGGCTCCCAGCGCCGACGGGAGAACTGCGATCAGAACATAGAGATCAGAAGACTCCTCACAAAGACTCCCGGCCAAATCGGCGAAGTGCCAACCTTTTTAACAGGTGCAGTCTGTGCCCTATTGGACATGCCGTCTATCCTCCGGTCATGAGCGCTGCGATCGAAGGGAGCGGGAACCCGTCTGGACCAGAAATGGTTCGTCCTGCAAAGCCTCACTCTCCCCTCCAGAATTAAGGTGAAATGTGCTGGCCGACCCGGCCGTTTTGGGTGACCGAAATAATGCCAACGACCTTGAGACACGGGAGTCGATCATAGTTTACTCCGGTACCTCCCAACGCCGCGGCGTAGAACACGGGACAGGAGGACCATCGGTATTAGGGTGGGCGGCTGGCGATTTTTGAGTCACTTGCCGAACAGACTTCAGGTCACAGGTGTGGCTCTATTACTCTCGGACTGGGGGTGCCATCGAGGTGCCTCTGATGTTCGTACATACGGCTGGTTCGTTGGATGGCGGTCTAACTGATCGTTCGCCCGCGAAGCGGGGACGATTTGTTTCCTGGCTCGCCGTCCCTGTACTTGCCTTGGGAATGGTGATGACGGCGGCGTGGGGAATTTTTCTCGCGTGGCGAGTTGCGGCCCTTTCCCTGGTTGCGGCATTTTCCCTGGGGATGAATGCATCTACTCTAGCACCCGGAGACGCGGAACCGGATACGAAACTGGCCATTACACGCGAGGACCGGGTTTGTTCAGGGAAAGAGTCCGAGCAGGCCCTGAGTGGGCCAGTAGAGTGGGGAAGCGACGAGGCCGTCCTCCACGGGACGCCAGTCCGCGGGGAGGACTCCCAGAGGTTCTGCATGCGCCGGGACGGCCTTGGGTGCGACAACCCGGGGAGTTGAGGAACATTGCCGAGCCGTTCGAGGTGACGGTGCGGCGGATATCCAACAACCCGCGGGAGAACGCGAGCACGCCAAACCCTCATCGTCCCAAGCTGTCTTGCAATAGACCATCCTGACTCTGATAGAGACTTGGGCAACTTGGCCTGGTTCGCCAAGGTCGCTCCCGGCGATAACGAGACCGCCCAGCGCCTTTTTTAAGTAGACGACATCCGCGCTCATGAAGGGCTCAACGCAAAATGGATAAGGTTGTTCCGTCGTGAGTAATGGCTCGGCAGTTCGGCGCAATCGGGTCCGCAAATTGGACTTCTCCAGACTACCCGTCGGCCCTCAGAACGGACTTCACCACCGAACCGCGTCACCTCCGAGGTGAGAGCGATTACGCTATACCTCTAAAATCAAACAACCCCGCCGAGGCGGGGTTGCAGGCATTCCGATCGAAGCTTCGCAGCGGCCGATCAATCGTCGGACTGTCCGACCGGGGCTGAAGGAGTTATTTCGACGGGCGCCGGTTCTGCAGAGGGTGCCTGCACTGGATCCGCCCCTTCGTCACTTCGATCCCGGGGTTCAAGACGATCGCCGCTCCGGAAGAGGCAGACTGAATCGACCCGGTGTGCTCAGGTTCTTGATCCGCCGGGGATTTTTCCTCTACGGTGCTGCTTGGCTCGGGATAGCGGCTTGTATCTTTCGACACGGTGGTCTCGATAGGTTCTCCGGTCGGCACGGCCTTTGCCTCGGTTATAGCGGCCGAAGGCTGGCTGATCTCCGCGCGGGCGATGCCGCTCAGAAGGTTGTCGAGTTGGGCCTTCGTGATGCAGGTCTGAGCGCCGGTCTCATCGGAGACGCAGAGGATCTGGGCGACGACGCGCCGAGAGTTGAAGGACTCGGCCATGGCGCCGACGGTAGCCTCTAAGGCGGTCAGTCGCGCTTCGAGACCTTGAACGGATTTCATGATGGGATCAACGATCATCTCTTGCAGCGAGGACGTGAGATCGTCGGCGTCCTCGGCCCTGACGGCGCGAGGGGAGACTCGCGGTGGGATTCCATCCTCGGCGGCGGCGAATCTTGTAGGCATTAGTGCGTAGGGCATTAGCCAGTTGCCAGGCTACAATACTAAAATGTGTAATTGTGTCGGCAAACGAACCGACATTTCCGCGTTTCTAGCGTTGAATGTTTTGCTTCACGCGCGGAGGCCATAATGTCTCGAATGGACCTATGGGAGAGAGCGGCTGAGTGTGCGAAGGCGATCGAGGCGACCAACGATCCGAGGATACGCGAAATGTTGACCCATCTCCGAACGCTATGGATTAGCTTTGCCCACGATAATCAAGCTCCGGGCGCCGGCGCGCCTGCCGAGCATGTCGCCACGTTGGCCGAGATTCATGCCGAACTGACAAGGTCCGTCGCCCAATGAGGCCGCCTCACTAAGAAGGTGAGCCGGCGGGTCTCTCTCTCCGAGCATGACGATATCGGTAGTTTCCCGAATTTACCTTCGGCGAGACTTTCCTAAGAGTCACATTGCGATTCGTTCGCAAGAGCCCCAGCCCCCCCGAAACCGGCCTCCCATCCGGCGCTGGGGCTCTCCCCTTCCGCCACTACTCGCACAGCCTGAAGGTATATGGATGCAACCCATCAGCCCCCCGGATCGTGCTAGGCTCCGGCATGGATCGCGACACGACCTTGAACCTTTTGGCACTTGCCCTACGGCACGTCGCAGAAGTCGAGCGACATATTGCTCAGCAGCATGAGATTATCACCTCGCTGGAGCGGAGTGATCTCGACACCTCGCCGGTGAAGGTCGCGCTCGTCCAAATCGAGCAACTCCACGACATGCTCGTTGAGGACCGTGATCGGCTGGAAAACGAGTTGGCTGAAATGGAGCCCCGTTCATCACCGAGCTTACAGATATCTTGCGCAGTCAACTCGCCATTACTTCGGCGATCTTGAGGTCGTAGACGCGGGACTCATCACCAGGCGCCAGGCCCCGGAGATCGGAGGTCGGCGCGATCCAGACTGGCGTGATACCGGCGGAATCTCAATCAACAAGTGGGCGCTGCGTGATGGAACAGTCAAGCGGACAATTGGGCCGCTACCAAAAGAGCGGCGGCAGGAACAGTATTGGTTTCGGTGCGTTCGCCGGGTGTGGAGGAGACGCATGCCCGCTCGCGAATGGTACCGAAGAAAGGCAGGAGCCTGCGCGGCGGCAGCCGAGAATATGGTCGAGCCGGCAGACCGCGCCGTGATGCTAGAGATCGCACGAGCTTACATGACGCTGGCAGATCACGTCGGCGCGCGCCATGACCAAGGCACCACCCACCGTGACGGTGATGATCGGGCGGCGAGCGGGCCTGGTCGCCCACAGAGGGCCAAAACCTAGCGTAAGCGGCGTGAGCTTCCACATCCGCCCGGCTGCTACGCTCGGGTCTTGAAGCGCATCGGCATCCAGTACTGGCGCATAGCCTCGACGGCGGCCGGAATATCGTTGTGGGCGGTTCGCAGAGACTGTTCGGTTTCCGTCCCCTGTCTCGGCGCGCCGAGCATCGGGCGCCCCTGGTCGTCAACGCAATGATACAGGATTGGCAACAACAGACCGTGATTGATGTCGGTGAGATTTCGGAGCGGTGCCCAGGCCGATGGTCTCAATTTCATTGCGGCGTAGAAGCCCTCGCACCAAGGGCCCGCATCGATGTCGTGGTTCGGTTTGCGCGCGAAGATCGGCTCGAAGGTCTTGGGTGCGTTCGAAAGCGTCTCAACGATGGCATTGTGACGGACCGCCACGGCGGAGATCGCTGCGAACTCCGGCGTGCCACCATGATTGAACGCGTCGATCTCGATGCCGAGCAGAGGGCAGATCCACTCGGGCGGGTCCATCGACACCGGCCCTGCCACGACTGCGGTCACGAAGCCGTCGAGCATGGACAGGTTGGTGGCGGCGGCGCCGTAAACGGTTCTGCCTTGGAGCCACGCGTCGAGCTTGTCGAGCGGCATCGCCACCGCCGTCATCGGGGGGTGGGCGGAGCGACGACGGCGCGCACTCATGCTGCAACCGCGCCGGCGGCCTCGCGGTCCGCCTTCCAGTTCCAGGCCAACAGCTCGTGGAGCTGATGGTTCTTGGTGCGACCCGATACGATGCGCTCGAGTATGTCGCAGAGATAGGTTTGCGGATCGATCCTGTTGAGCTTGGCCGTGTTAAGCAGCGAAGCCAAAATCGCCCAGCTCTCGGCACCACCTTCGCTACCACTGAATAATGAGTTCTTTCTCCCAAGTCCGATCGGGCGCATCGAGCGTTCCACCGTATTGGTATCCACCTCCACCCGCCCGTCGGTCAGGAACATCGTCAGACCATTCCAATGCCCGAGCGTATACCTGATCGCTTCCGCAAGGGGCAACTTGGCCGAGATGTCCTTGAGCACCTCGGTCAGCCGCGACTTCAATGCCTCCATAAGCGGTTTGCTCTCAGTCTTGCGGGCTGCAAGCCGGATCTCGGCGCTCGTTCCCCGGACGCGCCCCTCGATGGCGTAGATCGCCGCGATGCGTTCGATCACCTCCTGGGCGAATGGCGACTTCGTCGACTTATAGACCTTCACGAACTTGCGCCGTGCATGGGCAAGACAGAAGGCGAGCCGGATTGTTCCAGCCTCACGCGTGCCCTTGGCCAGCGACTTGTAGGCCGAATAGCCATCGACCTGCAGGATGCCCGCATAGTCAATCAATTGCGCCGCGATCTCATCCTTGCCGCGGCCGTCCGCAAACACGTAGGCCACAGCGGGCGGCGATGGTCCTCCCCAGGGGCGGTCGTCCACCGCATGAGCCCAGAACTGACAGACCTTAGTGCGACCCCTCCCGGGATCGAGGACCGGCATCGGCGTCTCGTCGCAAAAGAACAATGGAGCCGCGTGGATGGTTCGCAACTGGAGCTCGTAGAGCCCCTTCAGCCACCACGCTGTCCGCTTAACCCAACCGGCCAGGGTGGAGCGGTCCAGATGAACGCCATGGCCGGCCAGGATCTGCACCTGCCGGTACAGCGTCGAGTACCAGGCGAACTTCGAGACCACCACATGGGTCACAAGGGCGGTCGACGCCATGCTGCTCTCGATCAGCCGCGGCGCCGCCTTCGCCTGCACCACCGCGCCTTCACAGCCCCGACAGCCATACTTGGGACGTATCATGCGCAGCACCCGCAGGATCGCCGGAATGACGTCCAGCACCTCGCTGACGTCCTGGCCGATCTTGTGCAGGCGGCCTTGGCAACAGGGGCAGGCGGTCGTCTCGGGCTCGATTACCTGCTCGCAGCGCGGCAGATGCTTGGGGAGCGCCCCGATGTTGCGCTGTGCCTTCTTGCGGGGCCTGCCGGCCGCGCCAGCTGGTTTGCTCGGCACATCATCGTCGTTGGCTGCTGCCGGTAGCGTCACGTCCGTGGCGAGATCCGCAAGATCGAGGGCGAGCTGATCGGTTACGACCGCGGAGAGCTTCTCCGATCGCGAGCCGAACACCATGTCCTTGAAGGTATGGATGACGGCCCGCAACCGATCATTCTCAGCGTCAAGTGAGAGCACAATCTCAATCAGACGAGCAGGATCTGAAGGAAGATCTTCGGGTCGAAGCGCCATCGACTATGAATACTTCAGATTCGTCAGATTCGCCAGTAAAAATGGGAACTTCTCACATCATCGCGACGGGCCGCTTCACAGCTTTTGGCGTCACACGCGTCCAGTCCAAACCGTCGATCAGCATCGACAATTGCGCCGCCGTCAAAGACACGACGCCGTCGCGGATCGGCGGCCAGGTGAAGCGACCTTCCTCGAGCCACTTCGTCACCAGCACCATGCCGCTGCCATCCCACGCCAAAAGCTTCACGCGATCTGACCGCTTCGAACGGAAGATAAAAACATCGCCGCAATAGGGATCGGCTCGCAGCGTTTCGCACACCAGCGCCGACAAGGTATGGACGCTTTTGCGGAAGTCTACAGGCTGCGCAGCCAACATGATCTTCAGGTCCGCGCGGAACGAGATCACTTGTCGCCCCGCACCGCTGCCAGGACCATGGCCAGTGTGGCGTGATCAACGCCGCTCTCAATCCTGATCCGGACCCCGGCGACATCGATCTCGATCCGTGCTCGGCTCCGGACCGCCGGCAATGCGGCCGCCACCGCATCCGGCTCCGCAGAATATTGCGGGGCATCGTTCGACAGCACTGCAACCGTATCGATCTTCACCGCGGCAAAGCTTTGGCCTGGCTGCGGGCCCCTGCTCGAGAACTGGCGGCGCCATATCGTCAGCAACCCGCGAGCCACACCGTAACGGCGCGCCACATCCGATATGTTTGCGTCCGCCGCAAGGCTCTCCGCAACGATCCGAGCCTTCTCTTCCGCCGTCCATCGTCGCCGGCGCTGCCGTCCCGTAATCACTTCAACCCGTTGATAAGTGCCACCGTCGTTCCTGGCATCATTCCTGGCATCAAGCGTGGAAGTTACCATCAAGCCGTCTCCCGAAATCAGAGAATGACAGCCAATGTCGCGGAAACTCCGGGCGCGCGCGAGGTGGGGCGCTGACGCCGGTTACAACCTAGCTGCGGCTCCTCCTCAGGGGTGAGGGGAAGGCCTTCGAAAAAAGGAAATTGAGCCTACGCAATTTCTACGGTGTTCGATCTGTAAGATTGTGAGGCTCAGACGAGCAAACTCAGCAATCCGGCCAAGACAAACCCGCCCAGAAGCATCGACAAGTCCCCAATGTCGAAGCCCAGAAGTCGGCTATTCGAGCACTTGATCTTCTGCCATCAGCGCATGAGCGAAAGCAAATGGCTCAACAGAGCCAAGAAAATGGGGGCCATGATTTCAAGGCTCTGTCGAGCCATTTTAGAACCGCACGCGTCGCAAAACAGATATTGCACTAAACCGCTCTGCAGTAGGGAGCCCCCCGATAGGGAAGAGTGAATCTCAGGCGCATTCGCGTAACGCCGTGGAATGTCGGTCGCGGTCCTACCGAGAAATCACTCCGCCTTGACATTCGCGAACTTGATCACCTTAGCCCACTTATCGGCCTCATCGGCAATGAGCTTAGCGAAGTCGGCTGGCGAACCAGGAAGCACAGCCCCGCCCAGGTCGGCAAACCGCGCCTTCACTTTGGGATCGGCTAGACCCGCGTTGATCTCTTTGTTGAGCCTGTTGATAATCTCAACGAGAGTGCTCTTGGGCACCACAATGCCATTCTCTCGCTTCTTGGCTGTGTTGAGCCATTTTCTGGCGCACGCGTCATAAATCAGATATTTAAATCTGAGCCATGCCGCCATCGATAAAGAGCTCGACACCGTTCACGTAGCTGCTCTCTTCCGAGGCCAGGAACAGAACGACCTTGGCAACCTCATCGGCCGCACCCACGCGGCCGAGCGGAGTCGCAGCGTTCTGGGACGAGATGAAACTGGCCATCTGCTCTTTGGTGAAACCGAACTTGTCGTAGCCCGGTGTCGGTATGGTGCCGGGACTGATCACATTGACGCGGATTTGGCGATCTTTAAGGTCGACGATCCAGCTACGCGCGAAAGAACGTACCGCGGCTTTGCTCGCGGCATAGACACTGAAGGCCGGAATACCTTTAATGGAAACCATCGATGCATTTAGAACGATCAACGATCCCTTTGGCATCAGTGGCAAGGCCTTCTGCACCGTGAACAGCGTTCCCCTCACGTTGACATCAAAGGTTTGGTCGAAATGCGCTTCGGTGATGGCACCAAGCGGCAGGAATTCGCCGAGACCGGCATTAGCGAACAGTATGTCGATTCGCCCTTTGTCTGTTTTGATCCGTTCGAACAGTCGGTCGAGATCAGCAAGATTGGCAATGTCGCCCCTGACGCCAATTGCGTTAGCGCCTATGGCTGCCACAGCAGCATCGAGTTCATCCTGGCGGCGTCCCGTAATGTAGACGAAAGCACCTTCTGCCGCGAATAATTTTGCGCTCGCCAAACCGATACCGCTGCTCGCGCCAGTCGCGACGGTAACCTTGCCCTTCAATCGATCCATGCTGCTTTTCCTTGAAGTGTTTTGTTGGGAAGGCTCCCGCGGCCGCCTATTTTAGAAAGTCGTTGAGATAGCCCAAGGTCGCGTCGGGCCGTTCTTCGGCAATGAAATGCCCGCTGTTCTGAATCTTGATCACGCGCACGTCGGTGCAATGTCGTTCCAAAGTATCCTTAAGCCAGCCATAACCGGGGCCGGCCAGACCCAACACCGGCATTTGAAGCTTGGAGTAAGTACCGTCGTCGAGAATGTCCTTGGGGAATGCCTGGTACCAAGCATTGCCCGCGCGGATGCCGTCCTGACTCAAATATGCAGCGGCATAGACGGCCCGATCTCGCGGCCCGATCGCGCGTTCGTCACAAAGAAGGTATTTGAAAAACCACTCCTGTTCGAGATGTTCGCGGCCCGCGAGGATTTTCTCCGGAAGCCCCGCGAACCTGATGGAACGCGAACCACCACGCATAGGCATGGTTTTCGTCGATCTTTTCGCCGAACGTGCCGTAGGTCGGCAGCAGCGGCCAACTTGCCAGAGAGGCATCGGGATGCGGTACGTCTAGCATAACAAGCTTGCGCGTTGCATCCGATGGATGGCCGCAAAGCTGAAGGCGACCTGCGCGCCGATGTCATGCCCGACCAAATCGACCCTGTCGTATCCAAAATTGCGGACCAATTCGAAGATGTCTTGCCCCATCATCTTCTTGTCATAGCCACCGGCTGGCTTGTCGGACGCCCCCATGCCACGAAGATCGACGGAGATCACACGGTGGTGCTCTGCCAGGCGAGGCATCAGCTTGTGAAAGGCCCACCAGGTTTCGGGCCAGCCCGCCAGCAGCACAACCGGCGTACCCTTGCCGCCTGCAACGAAGTGGAGGCGAACACCGTTCACAACGGCGTTGCCATTCTCAAGGCCTGGCAAAGACTTGACCAGGGTAGCGTCGGACACATTGAAGGAGGCAGCAAGAGAAGCGTCCGCGACCAACGCCGTTCCGGCAAAGCCGACAAAGAGCGACAACGCGACTGTTGCGATTCTTTGTTTCATGGCAATGTTCCATTTGGGCTGCGAAAGCCTGGTCGCCTCGCTCTCGGCAGCCCTTTCGATACGTCGCTGATCCCGTTAGGCTACGAAATGGGCTGCGTGGCAGAATTAGCCTTCCTAAATCATTCTGTCCACATAGGTACAGAATGATTTAGAGCCTGGACAAGTTTCTGTCAACGGATTTGTTCACCAAAGCTATGGAATCTCAGAAAACCAAAGGAATGCTTGGCCGACCCCGCGGCTTCGATACCGAAAAGGCGCTGGCTTGCGCGATGCATATCTTCTGGCGCAAGGGCTATGTGGCCACGACACTGGCCGATCTCACCGCCGCCATGGGCATCAACCGCCCGAGCTTCTATGCCGCTTTCGGCAGCAAGGAGGCTCTCTTCCGCACGGCGTTAGATCGTTATTTCGCAGGACCGTCTCGTTATCTCGAAGCGGCCTTGCGCGAGGCAACTGCAGGCGCGACCGTGGAACATCTACTGCGTGGAGTCGTCAATATGCTGACGAACCCACGAACGCCCTCGACATGCATGTGGGTGCATGGTGCACTATCCTGCGGCGACGACCCCCTGCAAGTGGAATTCGACGCGCAACGCGCCGCCGGACATGCTGATTTGCGCTCGCGTTTCCAGCGAGCTGTTATCGAAGGTGATCTGCCCAAAGACGCGGACGCGGACGCGCTCGCGCGAATCATCCAGACCATCAATTTCGGTCTGACCGTGCAAGCTTCAACGGGCGCGACACGCAAACAGTTGCTGCGCGTCGTCGAGAACGTGCTACTCGCTTGGCCGATATTGAGCGGCACCCATTAGGTTTTACGGGGGCAGACCCCGTAGGACTGCTTCAGGTTAAACCCGGTAAACCTGAGAATGAGCATTTGTTTTCCGCTTCGCCCCCGTAACTGGACTCTCTTCACATCGACCGGCACTTCCGGGTAGGGCCAGCAAGAGACTCATGCGTTGCAACAAAGAACGCTGCGCACAGGTACCTTTCCGAGAAGGGCCAGGAACTGTCATTCTGCGCCCTTTCGGCCCACCGGCAAGGGCACGGCGCTGAACAAAGCGGGCCAGCATGTCGACTATTTGGAGATTCACATCGGAGATGTACTTCCAGCCGACATGCAGCCGGTGCTTGAGCGCGCGGCGTCCCGCTTTCGCGATGCGCGCCCATGACGGATTGGTTCGTTGGACCGGGGATCTCACGTACTCGTATTTCCCTTCACTCGGAGCACCCAATACCTCTCCTGGCTGTTTGTCGCGGGGTCCCTGTCCGGGAGTTCGGTTTCAGCTCACGCCGCGCAAACCCGCCGTTTTGTGATCGCCATCACAAAAGCCTTGAATGATCGGGCGTCCGCAGCGCGTTTCTGAACCGAAGACCTTGCCGCGCGTACGAACAACGCATGGAGGCCCGCACCGGAGCTAGCACAATGAATTGGATATGGGTGCTGCTGAGCTTTCGCGGACGACTTAGCCCGAAACGCTTCAACCGTGCTTCGTCCGTTCTGGTCTTCAGCTACCTCGCCGTCTGGAATCTCACACCTAGCTCAACGACGAGCGAGGGCTATAAGTTCAACGATCTCGCCCTCTTTGCTTTTTGTTTGGCAACGATTTGGCCTTGGCTCGCGGTCAGCATCAAGCGCCTTCATGACAGCGAGCGAACGGTTCTACTCGCTGTCCCATTCGCACTCGTATGGCCACTCTTACCGGTGTGGAAGCTCGCGGTCGACAGCGGCGCGATCGTAATGCCATGGCCCTATGCATTTGCTATTGGGTTGACCATCTTGGCGGCCTTGGCTCTGTCTGTTGAAAAAATCGGCAAGTTCAGCGGCACCGTCGGTCCGAACCGTTTCGGACCGGAACCCTCAGATGCGGAAACCGTGAAAGAAGACCCCGTGATGCTGCCCTTCCGGGACAAGGACGGAACAGGTTGGCACGTCGTGATAAGATATCACACAGGACACGAGCGGCGAATCGACGGCTTCGCGGCCGAAAATGAGGCCTTGGATTGGATTATTGCCAACGCCCAGGAGATCGATAAGCAGCCGCAGTGAGCAACCGGCGCCCTGTTGGCGCTTCTGTCCGAAAAGATCGTGCGCGGTCGGCTTGGCGGTCTTCGAACTCTCCGCCGCTGCGCCGATGACGGTCAGCCGACCCGCGGCGTTATGCGGGTATCAAGATCGCGCGCAGGGTTGGTCCCTTAGCAATATGCCGAGCCAGAACTTCGCGCGGTTGATGCGGCCCTTAAACGACCATAACAGCGATAGCGTACTCATCACATCCTCATTGGCAAAGCGTTGCCGCGGCACCGCCCACCACGGCAGTCTCCTATCGGTCGAATGTGCCCATCGGCGGGTTCACGCTGAGGAGCTTGATGTGATCGCCATCACAAAAAGGGCGGATGCTTCGATGGGGGCGAGCAATTCATGAACTGCTGCCACTGCCGCTCAGACTAACATTCGGAGAGACGCCCCAAATTCACTGGAGCTATCCATGTCAACTCGTATATCTGTGTTCGGCTTGGCAGTAATCGCGATGCTCACCGCTACGCCTGCCTTTGCCTTCGACGGGCTTAAGGCACCTTCCAACGACATCGTTTGTATTTTGGATGATACGGCCCCGCCGACCGCATTGCGTTGTGACATGAGGAATCTTACACCGACAAAGCTTCGGCCTCCTAAAGACTGCAACTTCGGTTGGGGGGACGCATTTGCGATAGGTGAGGACGATAAATTAGGAGAGCGGATGTGCCATGGCGATACGATCATGCATGAAGATGTGATGGTTTTGCCATACGGAATGGTCTGGCAGCGTGGCGCCTTCACCTGCCTGTCGGAGCCAATCGGCCTGACTTGCTCCAATGCTCAAGGTCATGGTTTCTCGCTATCAAGGTCATCTCAAAGGCTATTCTGATGTCCATTAGGAGGAGCACCGCCATGGGATGGTTGAGCTACGACCCTGCACCCGAAGAGGACAGGGTTCAGGCGCGTATCGGAAGGCTGGGTTATCACCCTTGGCGGCAAATGGTCTATGTTCCGCGGGCCGCGCCCATAAAGGATCGCTCGGCAGGCAAGGTCGCCGGTTGTTGCCGGTGCGCCAGCCGGAAATGAAGGGGGACCCGGCGTGCCTGTCGGAACGTGGTAGAACCTTTCGCGATGCGGCAATTGCCGGCAGGGAGAGGTCGGGTTTGGGGTCAAAACCCGTAATCCTCAAAGCGAGCAAATGTGGTCCGGTCTTGCGCCCAAAAAGCAGACTCGGCCAGGACATCCGAGCATTCCCACGCAATGGCTGATTCTCAGTCTTCCGGAATTGACTGAAGCCGGCCTTGTGACGTCTGCGGAAACGATGACTGTAAAGGAAATACGCCTTTCCTTTACAGTCAATACGGGGCCTGAATTCGACTCGCCCGAGCGGTTCCCGGAGTCGCACCACATCGCGACAAGGAGGCGCCCAGCTTTCACACAGGCGTTGCGCCCTCCATTTGGAGAGCAGGAATTCAGGGATGAAAGCGCTTCCGCGGTAAGTTGCCACCCGAAGCAAAGCTCGAACTGGGCAGGCTCAAAAGAACACGGTCCGGACCGGGCTCACGGCCAACAGCAACGTTCTGGCCCTGCTGGCAGACCGGATACATTGACGCAAGCTCGTTACCCGTCAGGTACATTAGACGGGGTGAGAGGCCGCCGCGCCGCGCAATCCAGTCGCGAACCGGCTGCGGGTAGGCGGACATCAGCAACTCTGTTCCATCCGGGCTTGTAACTTGGCGACCGGCCTCGTTGAGCCGCCAAGCCGCGTGGAATCCCAGGCGAGCTCGGGGAGTGACACAGAGGCGGTCCCGAGGGATTACGCCGAGCACCATGGTGCAGGCGGATAGGCACGGGCCATCGATGATGACGCTTTGGCCGGAATTTCGCAGCGCATCAAGCTTGGCCATGTACGGCCCGATTTCGCCGCCAGGGTCACTGGCAATCCGCACGGCTGACAAAGAAGGTGACGTGGCAGCCGCCACGAGCACGGCGCCGAGAAGGGCCGCTAATATCCGCATATGGCATCTCCCTAGGAGAGCCCGCCAGCAATTCACATTAGCCGGTCGATCGGCTGCGCGAAAGCTCTTTTTACACTACATTTACGCCGGGAAAGACGCCGCGCCGACCACAGCTCGCTCAAGATGCGGAAGCCGCATCCGATGCCGTCTAGGCTCCAAAAAACGCCTACGAGCAACCTAAAGGTCCCAAGCTCGCTTCGCACATCGAGTGCAGGTAGACTTGCATGGAACCTCTCCTGCGCGGTCCACGTTCTACGGCCACCATCGGGAGATGACGGTGAGGCGCTCGATAGTAACTGCTGCTTTTCTTCTCGTCGGCCTGGCGCCCGCATTGGCCGACGTGCGGATCCTCGCAAGTCCTGGCGGCGATGTGGTGCCGTTCCTCAACCTCTTTGAGACTCTCAAGTACTCCGGCGAACGGGTCATCATCGACGGGCCTTGCCTCTCTGCCTGCACCCTCGTGCTGAGTGAGATTCCCGAAAATCGGATTTGTATCACGCCGAAGGCCGTTCTGGGCTTCCATGCCGCCATGTTGATGGATGGGAAAGGTCGGAAATTTCCCGCGGCGTATGCGACGCGCTTGCTCGCCACGACGTATCCGATGGCGATTCGAGATTGGATAGACCGGCATGGGGGGCTGACGCAGAGACTTATACTCCTTCGAGGTCCGGAACTCGCAGCTTTGTATCCACACTGCAGCTAGTTGTTTTTGTTCCGTCAGGACACGAGGTTTGAAGACAGACATTCTTCGCGAGGGCTCGGCGTGCGCCCTTGTTTGATCAACTCGTCGTAACGAGAGCGTGCGACAAATAGAAGAATAGAGCGCATCCCAAAAGGACCAGCAACAGAGCGAGCGCCACGTCGACCCGTGATCCCGTGCCGGAATGCCTCTCTTCGCTGTCGATGTTTTTGGCAGTGACCAGAAAGCGGAGAACTGCAATGGCAACCATAGCAGTGCCAACAATAATGAGCGCTAGTCCAGCTATATTGCCGAATTTCTGACCCGGCAACGATAGCGTGTGGCCGGACAACGCGGGCGCAGCAAGCTCCAGGAATAGGTCGAATTTTTCGACCAGGAATCCGAACGCCATCACCGCGATCGCTGTGCGAACCCAAGCGAGGAACGTACGCTCGTTTGCAGAATGGTCGCTAAACTTTCTGATCATCTACCGGTCTAGAATGCTCGCCTTGCCCGCCTTCTCGACCGTAGAAAAGTGAATGAAAACGCGGCTGCCGGTCGCTCGCTTTCGTTTCCCGACCTGTCGTCCTTCCCCGCCGGGAGATCGCTATGACGAACGCCAGGGTAAGGACGCTCTCTATCCAAGTCAGCCGCTAGACTGGTGACGTCCGCCACGGAAACCATAATCCGTAACTCGTCTGCCATTTCTTGCAGTTCTGCAGAGACTTCCGATTTTTCAACCTCTTGGGATAGACGCAAGAGGGCGTCAGATTGATGGCGTAGGTATTCGACTTGCAACATGACACAACTCCATCAGCAGCGTCTCAGCGAAATCGACCGCGGAGAGCGCTTGCCGCGCTCCATGACGGATGACTTAGGCAGATGACTAGGACGAAAGAGATGGGGAGCAAAGGGAGCCACGTCTGAACAAAAGACCACATCTAATGGCCCTTTCAAATCGCCCCATGATCTAACGAGTGAGACAAGAGAAGGTTGCCTTTCGCGAAACATTAACGGCCATCAATCCTCGGACGCCGCCTGTTCACTTTTCCCTTCACCGCCCAACCCGGACGCGCGCACCTTCAGGCGGCCGTCACATGACTCCGGAATTCGAGTGGGTGATCAACCTCGCGAATAGGCTCCTTGCCCTCGCCCGTGCCATGGATAGTAATGTCGCCGTAGTTCAGCAGACGCGCGAAGAGGTGCTGCTCGACGTCAACGCTTTCGATCTTGTCCATGTTCATTTCGACGGTGCGTCTGTTGATAAACCCCCTTTTGTAGATCACCCGCCGATCGGTCACGGCGACTTTTATCGTCCACCGGCGCCACCAAGCCGTCCCGATCAAATACAGGCCAGCGGCGACTAGCAATAGGCCTGCGATCCGACCCGCCAAGTGGATCACTGGGGTACCTGTCGGCGTCACGCTCCACACGACGAACGCCGCAACCAGAACCGCAATTCCGCGTAAGTAGCAACCCGGGAAACCGTGGTGACCCACCGAATGCTTTCCCCAGGCTGCAGCACCTTATCGATGTAGCGCATCGGAAACTCCCACGACAGTGGCTCGCCAAACGGCAGGCGGCCTCAGTGAAACGCCCTCCGGCGCCAACCAACTTTTCGGCAAAAATGGGAACCCGAAGTGCAAGCTCGGGTTTCTGACGGCGTTTATCGAATTAAGCAGCGTGGTTGAGTGCTTTTGCAACACCCGCCTTGAGCGGCTCGGCGGCTGCAAGGGTCGCACTTTGAGCCAGCGAAACAAGTTGCTTGGCCTGCTCCGTGAACGTTTCGAACTGCATTCGTGTGTGTTCTGAAGACAGCTCCATCAACGCCGCTGTCGATTTGACACCGGACAACTGCTGGAAAAAGTCAAAGGCGGACTTGGTATTTGCGTGGGCGAATTCAAGCAGCTTGGTGTTGTAGTCCTGAACACCCTTAAACACCGTGGACATGCTGCTTTTGACTTGGCTAGCTCCCTCCGTGGCGGCTGCACCGATCTTCTCGTAGTTGTCCCGCGCCTGCGCAGTGCCATTTTCCACTCCCTCGCGGAAATCAAGAGCAGGTTTCGCGGTGTCCCTTTTAGGATTGTTCATATCATCGTCCCTTAGGGCGTTTTCTATTCAGAACCTCGGGACGCGACGCCCTGAGCGCTGGTCTCGATGTTGTTATGAGGCGGGTCGCAAGATGGCGAGCAGATTTGGTAGCAGGAGCACCGACCTGATGCTCTTTCCAACCATGATTATTGTTCGTGAAAACCAGCAGACCTGGCTCTGGGCCCGTTGGGTGCTGTCCGTTAACGATATGGGGGGCGAATGGTTCCGTCGCGAGGAACCGGGACAGCGCAGCTGCCTACGCCTTGATACCTGATTCTCGACCCTACTGTTCTTTGCCGTCGTGTGCCAACCGATCATGTCCGACTCCGTCGGTGCTTGCATCAGCACCACGGACACAGATTCGGCCTCTAATTCCAAATTACTTTCGCAACAAAATCGGCCCAGTACCAGAAGTGGGGATCGCCGTTGAACCGGTTGTCGGGTAGAGCGCGTCGTATTGCGCCGCAGAACATACTGGGGCGGACCGCTCTATTTTCTGAGAGCCAAACTAGGCCGATTTGCTTTATCACTGACGCTGGAGACATTAGAACGTTGTAACGGGCCGTTCCAATTGAAACACTCACCACCAATCGGACCATTTACCGCCCCCCACTGAAGCGGTTGATATAACGATTCCTTACACCGACGGATGCACCCAAATACCGGCGAGACGTCTTGTTGCGTTGCAGCAGACGATAAAAGGCCCGTCTAACGGAGTCTGCTTGCCTTTCGCTGAGCCCGAACTTACAACCAACAACACGTTCGAGGGGGCCGTTCAGTGTCACAACACCTGAGGTGTCATGTCTGTTCGAAAGTGTCCGGTATTGGTTCAGACTTCCAACGGCCTTATCTCTGCAAAGGTCTCGCTATCTTCAACAGCACAGCCGGTCGACGTTTCACTTGCACTCCGAGAAAGCGGGTGGACGGCTTATCGGGTGCAGTTTGACCCCGATGTTCCTGCCTGGATCGCTAAAGTGATCGATTGGAATCAGGCGGCCTAAAGTCCGCGCGATATCCCACTTACCCGTCAGCCGCGTTGTTATTCTTAACGCAGCTTTGAGTAACAAGGGTGTGGGGAATGCGGTAAGGTGGCGGCGCCTTTCCCCCCGAAAGGCATCGGTCCCGATCGCCTTCCCGACCCCCCAGTCCACCCGAGCGGTCGGGACCACCATCGTTCCCCGCGTCTTTTCACTGCCCCTGCCGGCGTGGCGTTTTTTAAACAACCAAGGTCCGTAACGGAGGGGCGTACGCTCGTCCAGCCTGGGAGCCCTTTGATGGCGCTACAGCTTACTGTCGGCCCGCCTCCGCCTTGAGCGCCTGAAGGTCAGGCTCGCTACGCAGCGTCATGACCGCGACCTTGCGACCACGGAAATAGGGCAGCACCACCTGCGTGGGTTGGCCGTCGCGCTCAAGCAGGGATACATACCGCGGCTCAGCCCCGCGGGTCGGCAGATCGAACGCAGTCCAAGTCGAGGTCTTGGGGTCGTAGCGCATCACGCGGTCGGCCCCCCAAATGTTTGTCCAGGCGTTGTGATTGCGGTCGACCGCTACGTGGTAGGGCTGCTGCTGGCCGGGCAGCGGCACATACGTGATCTCGTGCGTATGGGTGTCGATGCGGGCAAGGTTGGCACCCCAGGAATCACCAACCCACAGCAGATCCGCATTCTTGTCCGTGCCCATGCGGCGCGGTCCCTGCGCCCATGGCAGCGGCGAATTAAAGTCCGGCTGGCTGTAGGTCTCATAGAACTTGCGCTCGTCCGCCGTGAGGCGATCAGCCTCGCTCTTGATCGGCGTAAGCTTGATCTCCGATGCCTTACCAGTCGCGCCGTCTCCGACCCCGACCGTGTCGAGCACCATTTCGGCCCAATAACCGTTGCCGTCACGATCGGCGGCTGCTCCATAAGTAACGCCGGTACCGTTTTGGGTCTTGTAGGTGACCGACTTGTACTCGGTGAACTTTTGGATCTGCGGATCGAAACGCAGCGCGCCGTCCGGTGAAGACGACCAGATCATGCCCTTGCCGTCGTAGTCGACGGTGGTGGCTCCGCCGGTCGGCGACATGCCGGTTGGCGGCAGGTAGACATCGATCTTCTCGGTCTTGGGGTCAAGCCGGCCGATGCCGCCACGGCCAGGGTTGACGTTGAACCAGATGATGCCATCGGGATCGCGCGTCATTCCGTGCGCACCCGCCGCAAAGCCGTTGGCTCCGGGCACTTTGAGCAATTTGACCTGGCCGGTCTTGCTGTCGACCCTTCCGATCGTGGTGCGCTTGTTGGGAATATTGCAGGTGAACCAGACATTGCCAGACAGATCGAGCCAGGCGTCGTGCACGCCCCAACCGGGGATCAGGATCGAGGGCGTGCCAAGCGACCAATCGCTGCCGTCGTTCTGCACAAAGTTCGCCGGCAGCCCGACGTCGGGATCGAGCGGCATGTCGTATTCCCTGACCACCGCGCGAGCGGCTTCACCGGTCGGGCGCGGTTCGAGCTTGACCTGCATTGAGCTGTCACCCGGGCCCCGCGCGCGTGCCAAATAGGCCGCCAGCTCCTTTTGGTGGTACTCGAGGATCCCGGATGGCTGGCGCTCCTTGCCGACATAGACGCCGTAGACATTGACGTTCTTCATCAACTCGACAATGGCGTTCCAGCCCGCTTCGTCGAACCGGTGCTGGAGCGGGAAGCTCGCCGTATGACAACCCGTGCAAACGGTGCGCACGATCCTTTTCATGCGCTGGTCGTCTTGCGTCGTTTCGGGCAGCGCCGAGAGTACGAGATTGCCAGGGAGCTGTTGGAAGGTTCGCTCGGGGTCGTTCATCGGGGCAAGCGAGAAGTCGTGCTTGCCGTTGGCGCTCAGATCGACTTCGCCTTTTGCGGTTTGGTAGCTGATCGCCTGCGCCCACACCCGATATTTGCCCGCAGGCAGCGGCGGAAAGTAGTAGTTACCGGCTTCGTCCGTGTACACGGTCGTCGTGACTGTGCCGCCATCGGGCTTGGCAGAGACGGTTACACCGCCCATGATCTCTCCCGTTGACGATTTGATCATGCCGCTCAGGAGTTGGTCAGCGGCGCGCACCGGCGTTACAGCGGCGAGCGCGCATAACGCGAGGACGGCAAGACTACCCAATCTGAGAACCTGTGCGCATTGCATGGCGTTTCTCCGTTGGTTTCTATTGCGCGGATACCGATGGCGCCGGCACCGTCCTGAGAAAAGCGACGATTGCGTCAATTTCCGCGGGCTTGAAAGAAAACTTGAAGCCCGGCATTCGCGGCGTCCCGTTGGCGATGAACTCGTGCAAAGCGCGGTCCTCCCCGCCCAGCGAGGTCTTGGACAGGACGGGGCCGTATTGCCCGCTCGTCAACAACGGCTTGGTGTGGCAGACGCGGCAATGCTGGTTGAACAACCCCATACCGAGGGTCTGCTGCTGGTCGAGCCCCTGGGCCGATGCGTCCAGCGACGAACCCCAGGTCAGAGCAGCGAGCACGAACACCATCATGGCGGCGACACGCTTTACCGGCCTCCTCATCGACATCCTCCATGGCCCTCGGCTTTGCTTTTTCTCACATCAGAATGTGCCTTTTTAGGCGCGTCGGCAAGGTGGAGCGGCGCCCCCAACAGCGGCCTCATTCGCTCGCGACCGTCACGGCAGGGGCAGCGCCCGCCGTCCAACTGCAGGTCCCTTACCCACGCCCCTTCACAAATCAGCCGTGCCTCGCAATTCGGGCTAGGCACAACGGCCGGTGTCCGTGGCTCTTGCGCCTGGTGGCGCATCGGTGACTGAGAGTCCGGTAGTGCTCCCGCCTGAGACCGGGGAGAGTAGTCATGCGCAACATGCGCAATCCGGCCGCGCCCCTAAAGGTTGTACCGAACGCCAGCACAGGCCATTACGTAAGCGCCCCGCCGATCCTAATCGCTAGCACCCATACGATCGATTACACCTGTGGCAGCTGCGGCACCGTCTTGATGCATGCTGATCGCGACCAAGTTCACAGTCTGGTCATTCATTTCATCTCGTGTGGGGCATACAATTCAACGTGCAGCTAGCCGTTTTTCACGGGAGATGGCCCCGCAACTTACGGCGGAGCCTAGACGGAACGTGGGGGATCAGGGGGATGGGGGCGTTCCGGTCAAAAAAGCTAACCGCGAGAGTGATCTAAGGTTCCTCCGCGAAACACAATCTCGCACACTTCCTTGAGCGTCAGCGGACCTCGGCCCAACGCTCTGCCAACCAATCGCGCAAGCTCCTTGCAACATAGGTACGATCAGCGAGCAGTTGCCGGGGTATTCGGAACGTCGTCCCCCTCGCGGGTTACTCAGCCTTGTAGGGCGCGGAGTCAGGAACAGCGGCGCCTCGTCGGCGCCCTAACGGTATGTTGGATTGTTCGGGTAGTCCCGATCTCCTTGTCGTTGCTCCAACTCGTGCTTTCTTGCCTCGTGGCGACCGATCACGCAGCCTGCTGCCGCACCGATAAGACCATGATGACCCGCATAGTGACCCGCGGCGCCGCCAACAACCGCGCCCGTCAGGCAACCCTTAGCCTCAGCCGGCCCCGCTATCGCAATGACGGAAAGTGCCACACACGAATACGCGATGATCAATTTCATTGCCTGCAGTCCTTTGCACCCGATGATCTCATCACATCAAGTCCGGAGAAAGCCGTTCGTTCCCCTTTGTTGCCACGCAAGTGCATTTCGTTCGTGCCAAACCCGCTGGGCGCACGAAGTGTTCGGCTCATACCGCGGCGTCCCGGAGCTGACGCAAACGACCTACTCGCGAGCAAAACCCCCAGCTCGGCGACCAGGCGCGCGACATGGTAGCGGCCCTGCCGGCCGCACGTCGGGCATTCGACACGCAGTACAATGAGCTTGCCGACCAATCCGCCGATCGTTCCGTCGGAGCCAGTTTGGCTCGGGCGCGGCCTGTTCGCGAATGTCCATGAGTAAAGCCCTAACTTCCCTCATGGGCCAGTTGCGGCTTTGTTCGACCAATAGCGCTGGCGCCGCCCCTGTGATTTTCGTGTCCTGTTTTGCCAGGAACGTCTTGTGACACTCGATTTTCTCGGAGGGGTTTCGTAGAGCCGGGCCGAGCAGTAGATCAGCAAATGCCGGATGCCCGGCGAGCGGATATCTACGCAGGTTGACCGCCCGTTGTCGCATCATTGAATTAAGGCAGGTTCCGCCCTTACTTGCCAAACTTGCAGCTTATTGCCGCCAAATATTTTCGAACATTTGAGGTTCACGCGAAGGAGAGTGTCGATGTCCGAACGCGTCATCTCAAGGATCGCGATAAGCGTGCTGGCCGCAGCGATTATGCTCGGCACAGATTGCGCCAAGCTCGCCGCCGATGATTGCCTGGCGGGGCCGAACCGCCCTCCGGGGCCGGGGGGCCATTGGTATTACCATCTCGACCGCGCCAGCAACCGCACCTGTTGGTATCTAGTGGCGGTTGGACGACCCTGCCGCCTGCACCGCACCCACTGTCCGCTTCCGAGCCAGCGCCGCCGCCGTTCGCCTCCTTCTTCTCTTCGCTAGGCGCCGGCTTCACGCCGCCCGCCCAACCAAACACAACCGGCGATGCCCGCATCGTGCAACCCTCGCCGGCGGACGATCTCAAGAATGGCGAGGCCGGGCCCGGCCCGCCGTCCCGCATGGTCCTCGCCTCGAAACCGCATCGATCGGCACCCCTGCGCCCGCCCGAAGAGCATGCAGAGGAGCGACCCGCCGCGTCCCTAAATCAGGCGGAGCGCGACGCCCTGTTCGAGCAATTTCTGCGATGGAGGGAACGCCAAATGCCTTAGGCGCGTTCGGCACTTGGTCAAAATGATATGAAGCCTGACGCCGACATGCCCCACCAGTTCGGAATTACCAAGCCCTGTGCGAACGGGGCTATTTCGCGCCATCGTTCTGGTGCACAAGAGCTCCACTTAAACCCTTTCGCTCAATGCATTGCACTCGGGTCGCCGTCCTTCACGATTTCTATGACGCGCATGAGATCTCCGATAGTGTCAATCTGATCGATCAAAACGTCGTCAATCTCGATTCCGGCCAATTGGTCTTCGATCGCAATCATCAGTTCAAGGCGATCGAGCCAATCGGCGTCAAGGTCATCGCTGAAGCGCGCTTCGTCCGTCAAAAGGTCTGGATCGATTCCAAAATACTCGGCGATGATCTCGCGGACCTTGCTGGCGAGGCTGTCATACATGGGGCTCCTCGCAAAATCGGTTAGGTAAGGTTGCCGGGATGAACGACAAGATTGTTGCAAGCGCCGCACGCGCGGCGTTCTCGGCGTCTCAATTTGGTTGCGACCAAACCATAGATGCTCAGGGCGACACAGCTGCAGGCGCCAAATAGAATTGCCAGTTCACTGGCCACAAAGGATGCCGGGGACGGCGGTGAGCCCGGCCACATCGGTGACATTCTGGTGTCATCATATGTATCGGCTAGGATCACAATGTTCGCTAGTGAGGCGTCCGGATTGCCGCGCTTGGCAACCGTCGCGCCCAACGCAGCTTCAGCTTCTGGTACTAAATGTGGCGCGGATAGAGGGGCCCGCACCCCGGTCGGATTCACACTGCTTGACCTCGACGCTTCCTCATCTTCCGTAATCGAAACAAATGGAGCGGACGCAGGGCGTGGCTTCGCAAGCACTGCCAATAGCGGATCTCGCGCTGGAGCAATGGAACGGCGTGCAAGAAGATTCCTGTGAGGAACCACATGGGCGGAGTTCTGGAACCGACTGCCCAGCTCCTCCGGTCGCCTCCGAGGGAGGGATGCGCTTGCCGAAGGTTCAGCAATAGAGGCATCGCTTGCCGCCCGACCGTGGGCGTTCGAAACCTCGACCAGCTGGCCACCCGTGCCTACGACAATCGCCACAACCAACAATCTCAGTTGAAAAGTCGATACCGACACAGACATGATCTGCCCTCGCAGACGACTCTGGTGACGGGGTCAAGAACTTTGCCGAACGGTAGGGTTGGAGGCCGGCCGGCACACATAAATCACCGAATGCACGTGTGGTTCCACCCGACCGACAAATGTTTGCAGACACCGATTATGTGCGGTATTTAATCACCAGCGCTCTTTGTTGAATGTGTGCTATCCGACATTATGGACCGGCGGGATGGAAAGGCTGGGCTCTCTTCGACCCTAACCCTCATCGACACCAGATAGCTCCTGCAGGCGCTCTATGAGAACCGCTGACGGCTTAAACACCATCACGCGACGGGGTCCGATCGGCACCTCAACTCCCGTCTTAGGATTTCGGCCCGAGCGCGGCCCCTTGCTCCGCACCACGAACGATCCGAATGCAGACAACTTCACCGTCTCGCCGCGCCCAAGCCAATCGGCGATTTCTTGCAGCACAAACTCCACCAACCGGGCCGATTCCGCCCGCGACAGGCCGACCCTCCGGTAGACCGCTTCGACCAGATCTAGGCGCGTGACCGCCGTTCCGGTTTTTCGGGTTTTTCGTCCGATCGCAGTCGTGGCAATACTAACGCCCGGGTCGGATAGGTCGCTCGACTGTGACATCGTTGCTGCCTCGTCAAAACGTCTAGTTGGTCTCGAATCGAATGACAATTGATTGCTCGTAACATTCTGAGGTCGCAGTCTCCGTCTCTATCGCTCTTCATCTCTATCGCCCAGGGCTAATATTACATTTCCATTCGGCGATTTAAAGTCGCCAAGTGCGATAAAGTCTCTTATCGCTTCCTTCGATAGGGAACCTTGCCGGAACCTTGGCTCCGAGAGTCCGTTACCCTACACGCCGCGTGCGTCGAGTTCAGCTCGGTGGAACTTTTTTCTGCGCTAGCCCTCGTTTACGCACAATCACATCAAATTCACGAAAACGAAACGGGAAAACATCATGGCCAAATCAACTACTCGCGCCTTCGTCGACCAGACTACCCAACAAGTCACGACCGGACAAAACCACGCAATGGATTGGATTCGGGTGGTTGCAGAACAGAGCCTCAATCTAAGTAAGGTCACGTTCGAGGGTTTTCTGACATCCGCCAGTAGGACAACCGGAACCATTGACCACCAGGCGTCTGAAATTCGCGAGCGATCAATTTCACTTGCGGCCGAGGCCTTGGCAAACACCTACGATTTCGCTCTAAAGGCCGTGCGCGCAGGGGAGCCGCAACAATTTCTTGAACTTCAAGGCGACTTCCTCGGCCATCAGCTGAACATTTTGGCGGATCAAACCAAGGAGCTCGGCCAAATCATGATACAGAGCGCGAGCGCGACACAAAGAGCCGCCACCGAACACATGCGTAGCGCCGCCGAATAACCGCAGCTTGTCGCGCTGAGAAAGACTGGCACCCCGCGCCGTTAACGCAGTCCATTGAAAACGGGGGAGGAACGGTTCCCCCGGGCCACTCTCGTCGTCTCAATAAACGCACATCAGTAGCAGGAAATGGAAGGGAGATTGCGCCTTGAAACTAACATTTCGACAACAGCAACCTTCCGAAAGCTCAGTGACTGGAAACGCGAACAATGAACTTGTGAAACGGGTCCGTAAACTGCGCTGGGCTGGGGAAGAGGAAGAAGCCGAAAAGGCGCAACGGGCCCTTGGGGAGCAGACGCCGAACGATAGTGTGCTCGCGATGCCGCGCGAGACAGATAGTGTGCTCGCGATGCCGCGCGAGACAGACTGACGCCACACGTCCTGGCAACCTGACGCCACACGCCCTGGCGACGCGCCCCCGAATCCCGCCGTGAACAAGGTCGACTGGCCAATGATCGCCATAACCGCCGTATTCGTGGCACTGGCTTTATTCGCGCTGTGGGCCGCCTTCGGCCACTATTAGACTGCGTCGGTTTGGCGGAGCCTGCCCGAGCCCGTATACCGATAAAGCGTCGCCAGCAATCTGCATCATCAGGTCCCCCCATTCGGCGCGCGGGGGTGTGATGCCGCCATGCCAGTCGGAATTACATGGCCCTACTGCTGCGGGTGATCTTCGCTCGAATGGCTTTGATCTCAAACAAATGGGACTCTCGAATTACGGGCAGCGGCGCATCTCGCAGTGCACCATTCAGGTTAGTTCACGTCTCGCTGCCAAGAAATCCTGTGGTTACGCACTTGTCTGGGTTGACAGGCACATAGCTCACATTGAGCTTTGCGATAGAGTTCCGTTGGGCCGTCTGTGGGGAGGTCCCGATGCATACGTTTCTCTCAATCCTGATTATCGCTCTGACGCCAACATTACTGGGGACAATCTGGCTGGTCTGGCGCTCAGGAAATCTTGATGTGTGGCGTGGTGGCCGAAGGTAGATTTGATCAGAATTGAGAAAATCCGAACAAATAGAAGACAACCCAGACTAGCGCTCCGATCCAGAGGATCGTGAGAAAAATACCCAACGCAAGCACGGCGACTGACGAATTGGTAGCCAGCCGCCTCAACTTGTCCCTGATGTCGGACAATCGCATGCTTATGACGTGACGCGCGGTTGCGCCTTTTAGTCGACTGCATGCCCATACCATCGGCCACCATCAACCGCGCGACCACGGGGCGCGAAACGCGGAATAGTTTCTGATTAAGCTTGCGGGTTAAGAGGCGCGGGTCGCGGCGCGACCGATGACGCCGACTCATTGCTCGCGAACCGTGACAGATTAGGCAGCCACTTCAGCGCGTATCAACGGCCGACCGAATGTGCAGGAGAAGACGCCCATCGACGCGCGGCCGCGCGTTGATCAGCAGCACATGAGCGCCCCAACGGCGCCTACGGCTCGCCGTTGATGACGATGCCGCCCTGCCCGGCCCGTACCGGCAAATCGAGCACCCGCTGCGAATTCATTATTAATATCGCGTGTTCTTTTTCGTCTTGCAACCTCAGCGGGGGTCGGTCAGTATAAATACCGTCCAAAGGCTACTCCGCTGGACAGAGAGCCCCAGCAATCCCCCTCCACCCACCACCCTCGCTGGGGCTCTTTCCCATTTCTTGGCCACCCTTCTAGGCGGACGATCAGCGCGTCAACCGAAATGAGCCGGTTCCGGGTACCGGGTTTGAACAATGGATCATCAGGCGATCGGGTACCTCGACCGCCGGATCAAAGCGCACGTCGTTCTCGTTGACGAGGCGCGACCACGCGACTTGGGTCTCGCCGGCCGTCAGCTTTGCCGGGGCGGTGAATCTGCGGTTGAGGATCAGAAAGCAATCAACAAAAACGGCCTTGCTGCTGATGGCAAGCGCCGAGGGTTCGCTCTGTACGGTCACGCCGTCCAGAGTCATGTTGCTTGGCAGTTCGCGTGAGACCAGCTCAAAGAGGCCGGCGCCGGCAAACAGGCACCCGACAGCGGAGACGGCTAGGCCCACGCGGGTCATAGCTACACCTGCCGTCTCACCTTCACGCGCCGCCCACTGATGGCGCTGGCGGCTTCTTCTGCATCGTCTCGGCCGGGTTGGTGGGCTTCGTCGGGGTACGCAGTCTATTGCTCATCTAGCCAATATAGCCGGCCCCATGCGCAGGGTCATGCGCCAGATGGGCGCGGTCGGCTATTTCAGGGAAAACGGCCAGAGCGCCGGGTATACTTGTGACTATCTGACCGCCCTTCGACGCTGTCCAGGGGGAAGCAATGTCCGACCAAGACTATGCCGCACTCGTGCGTGAGGTTGCACCCATCGTCGACCAGATCAAGCCGATCCTCGCCGGCAAGGACGACGCGCTGCAGGGCGCCGTGCTGGCCGACCTGCTCGCAATCTGGATCTCCAGCCATCGTGTGCTGGCGGAAGGCAACGTCACGCCGGAGCGCGCCGCGCGCGAGATGCACCGCCTGCAGAACGGCCTGCTGAACTTTCATATGAAGCAGGTGCGCCACCTCATCCCGGTCAACAACAAGATCATCGACGCGACGCTGGGCCTGCGGCGGCTGTAGAGGCGATGGCTACGCCCGCCGCGCATTCGAACGAGAATTGGTCAGGGCCGCGCGGGGAATACGATCGTCGCAACCACCAAATTCGTCTTTTCCACCCTGAACGAGGAGTAGAAGCTAGCCCAACCGAGCACCCATAACAGCCGCGATGGATCGCGCCAAGCCGATTTCCGAACGCGGATGCACGTGATCGCCCGCGGGCGCGAATGACACGACCGGATCGCCATGCGCGGTCGCCACTGCCTGCACCTCAGCGCGTGCGCGGGTCTCGATCGGCAATATCCAAATCACGCGACTAGCGCGCGAGCGAATGCGCTCAAGATTGGCGCGGAGATTTGGGTTGGCCGGATCGTTGCTGCCGGCCGAGACAATGTTGACGTCCGCAGACGGATCGACACGGCCAATCACCGCGCTCGATGAAATGCCGATTTTAGCGTTCACCTTGCACGTCCGCATGTATTGTCCGGCACCCGCCGCGATACTGTCGCCCACGACAGCGCATGACGGCTTAGCAGGGGCCGAAGATGGAATTGCCGGCGTCGGCACATAAATCAACCCAAGTGACAGCGAGCTAGCCATCGGCGGCGTTGGCTGGATCGCCGCTGTAGGTTCGGGAGATGCAACCGTGTTCGGCACCCCTTCATTGCCATGAGACGACCCTGTCGTATCGAAAGTTTCATACGGAATGATCCAAACCGATGCTCCACATAGGGCTAACGCCGCAAGCCCAAATATGAGGGATTTCTTGATACTCTCTGCGACGGTCCATCCGCGAAAACACAGGTCTTTCAAAGCTTTTCGTCGGTAAGCTGGTGGACTCGACAATAAACACCAAACCCATCGCCCGTGAATCGGATGCGGCTTTAGGCCTTGAGGCGGAAGTATGTGCGTCCAAATCGATAGCCATGGCACGTTAGAGGATCCCCGTCATCAGTTTCTAGCTTGAATATCAAGCTGCGTGGCTTCCACCTTCGCCCCTAACACGATCACGACGTTGTGCCGTCAAATCTCCTTGAAGCGATAACCGACACCGTAGAGTGTCTCGATCATATCGAATTCGTCGTCCGCGACCCTCAATTTTTTACGTAGTCGTTTTACATGGCTGTCGATGGTGCGGTCGTCGACATAGACTTGGTCATCGTAGGCCACGTCCATTAGGGCGTTTCGACTTTTGACAACGCCCGGACGACTGGCAAGCGCCTGCAAAATCAGGAACTCGGTCATCGTCAAGGGCACCGGTTGATGCTTCCAGGTGCAGCTATGGCGCTCGGGATCCATGCGTAGCAAGCCGCGCTCAAGCACCTTGGCCTCGCCGTCTTTATTGGTGACGGCCTCCTTGGGCGTCAAGCGGCGCAGCAGGGCCTTGACGCGCTCCGCAAGAAGACGCTGCGAGAACGGCTTGCGAATAAAATCATCCGCTCCCATTTTGAGGCCGAACAATTCATCGATCTCTTCTTCCCTCGAGGTGAGAAAAATCACCGGCATATCGGACTTCTGGCGCAGACGACGAAGCGTCTCCATTCCGTCCATGCGCGGCATCTTGATGTCAAGGATAGCAAGGTCCGGTGGACTGATCTTGAATCCATCAAGCGCTGACGCACCGTCAGTATAGGTTATGATTCTATAGCCTTCGGCCTCAAGTCCGATAGAGATCGAAGTCAAGATGTTATGATCGTCGTCGACGAGTGCGATGGTCGGCATGAAGCCCCCCTGTCCTCTGACGATTTGCCCGGCCTTTAAGAGCCCACAAGATAGGCTGAAGTGTGACTATTCCTCGACGAAGACGTGATTGCTCCGTGGGCTTGCCCAATTTAACTTGATACCATGGTGACGTGCGTGACTCATTGTTGATGCGACTTAACTCCCACAGACTAGCTCGATGACTGCGCCCTCTTGAACGCGACTAAATTAACGTGAGCTGGAGGACAGCTATTGGGTCAACTCGTCATAGTGCCGAACAGAGTAGCCACTCCTAACAAGAATGCAAAACCGCGCGGCGGCGGGCTAGAAGTCGCCGTGAACACGGCATTCGAGCAAACTCGGGCCGCTCACCCGGGTTTCGCCGTTTTATCAATTGGCTCCAAGGTTGGCGGCCGTTCCCCTGCCCCAGCTCAACCAAGCTCCGTCGCCCACCAATCCTCTAAAATCCGTGACGTGAACCTAAACTCTCCCGCTCAAGGCGTCACTTGGGGGCCGTTTTCCGTCATCGCCGAATGCGTGCCGGCCGATCGGCCGACAAGATACGGTGTCAAAGCACAAATATAGGACACGGTGAGCAAAATTCGGACAGTGTTAAAACGGGCCGCGAGCCCATACTGTACGAATGTCCGACCAAGTCAGAATTGCCTTGGCGTGTCCAAAATGTGGCCGAGTCGGAGAGGCAACTATTTCGCAGAACGAGAATCCGTCTGCGGGACATCCCGACTTTGTCGTACACGCGATTTCATCCGAATTTCAGGTCATCAAGCAATCCATTTATTGGCATCGGATTATGATCCGTTGCACCTGCGAAGAGGTGTTTAGTGTCATTCGGCGTCCAAAATCCGTGACGTGAATCTTGGCACATTTTTTCAGTTAGG
>Ga0207101_1025_pt1 | contig 31864 bp, 22 predicted proteins | sample Alteio_BWMinHeat_83_FD_153581 | JGI IMG/M metagenome (GOLD analysis project Ga0207101, IMG submission 153581) | Enriched cells from forest soil in Barre Woods Harvard Forest LTER site, Petersham, Massachusetts, United States -... | ecosystem: Environmental > Terrestrial > Soil > Temperate forest >...
ACTGCCCAAGCGCAGCTTTGATAGCCAGCGGAATCAAGTGGGTCTCCGGATCGTGATTTTCACCGAGATCGCCGTCTTCATCCGCTCCCGCCGCATTGAAATACCGCAATGCAATCCAGCGCAGGCCATACGCGCTCCCGTACCATTGGAGTGCGCGTTCCATCGCCAACTTGGTCTCTCCGTATGGATTTGTCGGCAGTTTGGGGTGGTCTTCGGGAATCGGAACGGTTTGCGGATTGCCATAAACTGCCGCCGAGGAGGAGAACACGATGCGCTTCACTCCGGCCGTCAGCATGGCATCCAAGAGGCGCAGTGTATTAACGACGTTGTTCCAGAAGTACTTTCGGGGTTCTTTGACGGACTCGCCTACTTGTAGACTGGCGGCGAAGTGCAGAACGGCTTCCACCCTTTCCTTCTCGAGGAATTGGGGAAGCATCTCCGTATCCCCAAGGTCCCACTCCAGGAAACGGCCGAACTTAACCGCCCACCGATGCCCGGCGCTGAAGTTATCCAGCACCAAGGGCTCATGGCCGGCCTTCGCCAGCGCCTTTGCCGTGTGACTTCCGATGTAACCCGCACCGCCCGTCACCAGGATCTTCATGAATCTTTTCTCCTCTCACGTTGCTTAGGATAACTCGCGAAGCCCTTGGGAACATAGCGCTTTTGCGGCAGGTCGTGCAATCTGGAAATGGAACCGTGCGGAAACTCGACCTTGAGGGCACCAAGTAGAGCGCGAACTGCTGATGGGTTGTAGCTGCAAAAGGAAAGACCCGTCCGGCTCAGGGCTTATAAGGAAGGATTGTGGGGTTGATATACAAATCCCGGACGGGTCGGTGGGCTTGTAGGTAGTGCGAACGTTTTCCGTTCTTCTGGCTTTACCTCCTACCAAAACTTGAACTGCTCGGAATCCTGTTGCCAAGAATCGGGCTGCTCTAAGGCCGGGCGCTTTCCTGACTGGCCCAACACGGAGCGCCTTTTGCGACCTCTGCCCGCTTTACGTCCACCTTGGAGCGTCGAGCTAGCCACCGCTCGTGGCTCTTTCTCTTCTTCTCGCGCCGCCTGCCGCCTCGCGTGGGGGGCGGAACCAACAGGATTCCGGAACTGATTCAGTCTAAGACTACTAAGAATCACTCCGCTTCTTCCTTGTTCGCTATCAACAATACGCTGCTTTACAGAACTGTCAAGAGGATTGAGGCGCGCGGGGTCTTTTTATTACATATGTGTTAAGATTAGAGGAGTCTGATCAAAAGGAGGGGCCTCGATGAGCATCGGCACGCGCATCATTCAGCTTCGGAACCACCAAGGCATGACGCAGGAGCAACTCAGCGAACGGACGGGCCTGGCGGCCTCCTACCTTTCCCGTATTGAGAATCGCCACATCGAGCCCCGCCCTAACACCTTGCGCCGGATCGCCTTGGCCCTGGGGGTTCCGGTAAGCGAGATCTTTCAGGAACGTCCCGCGCAATTGGGCACGCTGCAGTGTGTAATCACTTCATCGGGCCATTGCGTCATGGACATGCTCCGCTCCAGCCGCGGAAAGACGGTCGACCCCCCGGAGGAAAGTTACACCCCCCGCCAATTGCAGTTGCTGCGCATGTCAAACTACCTGATTCAAACCGCCGACAAACGCCTTTTGGACACCCTAGATGTGCTGCTTGCCGCCTTGTTGGACGCGGAACAGCGCAAGGCTGCAACGCCGGTGAAGGGCGCCCCAGCGGCGGAAGACAGTAGGCGGAAGGCAGAAGGCAAAAGGCCGCGTCCAGAACTTGAGTCTGACGAGTCCGGCGTGGAGAACCCGACGACCAGAACTTGACGACTTTGGCAACATGACAACATCCTGTCATCGGAGACCCATCGCCCGCCCAATGGTAGTCATGCTTTCTGCCTGCGCGCTCGTTCAGGACTTGGAAAGCCAATGTCCCCTTATACCCAGGCCGCTGGCCATAAGCGTGAAGCTGAACCTAAGGGATGGCACTAAGCCGCGTAGCGGCGATGTCCTTTAGCCCACGGCGAGCCAGCCGTGGGGCGGAAAAAGGTCTCAACAACGCCTTAGCCCCGTTAGGGCGACAGCGGGAGCGGTCGGCGGTACTGCAACATGGCTACGTTGGCTGATATGGCCCCTACGGGGCTCGATCAATCTGCCCTTATTTATCCCACGGCTTCGCCGTGGGCTACACGATGACGCCCGCTTTGCGGACTTCTTACCGATGACGTCAGTCCTCAGGTCAACGCCTATGGGCCGTGGGCCTGGGCTAGATTATGACGCCCCTGCGGGGCTGATGAGCACCGCCGCGCGGAGAAAACAATCGCGTCTGGTAAGAACATCCGGCCAGTGCTTTCTGCTTTCTGCCTGCTACCTACTGCCTCCGCCTTCCGCTTTCCGACTTCTGCTCATCGCACCTTGACCGGCAATTCAATTGCCGACGGAAACTCCCGTGTACGGTAGATCTGCTGTGTAGCCGCCTGGTAATCGGTGTCGGCGGCTTGGAAAATGTTGGGAACAAATTTCTGCGGGTTGCGATCGATCAGCGGAAACCACGTGCTTTGCACCTGCACAATGATGCGGTGTCCAGGCAGAAAGCAATGATTGTTGGTGTGGAGATCGATGGTGAACTCCGTCACCCGATTGGCCGCGAGGGGTTTGGGTTTCTCAAAACTCTCGCGGAAGCGCCCGCGAAAAACCTCGTCGGCGATCATCAATTCAAATCCCTCCATGCTGGCGCCAGCGGAATTGTCCTCGGGGTAGCCGTCGATCAGCTTGACCACCCAATCGCTGTCAGTGCCGCTGGTGGAGGCGAACAAGTGGGCCACAATCTCGCCGGTCACGGTCAGGTTTTCGGTTAGCGGCGCGGTTTGCCAGGTCAAAACATCGGGGCGATTTTGCACAAAGCGCTGGTCCTCCACCAGCCACCTGGGCCATCCACCGCCGGGATAGGTTGGCTGCACCGGCTGGTGGCGGTAGGGAACGGGATGGGCCGGGTCAGAGACATAGCGATCGAACCCCGGCCCGCGGTCGGCGCCGGGAGGGTCAAACGCAAGGCCGGCGCCAGCGCGGAAATAAAGCTTGCGCCGCTCGATCCCCTGCCGCGGCGGCCACTCCGCGTCAGTCTCCCATTGATTGCTCCCCGTTTGAAAAGTCATCGCTTCCTGGAAGGGCAGTTTTCCTTTGTCTTTCAGCCAATAAGCAAACCATGCGGCCTGGATTTTCTCGCGAAAGTATTTGCCGGTCTCGCTGCCAAATTCGATCTGGCCGAGTGAACTCCCGGCGCCACGCGCCCAGCCGCCGTGGTTCCAGGGCCCCGCCACAAAGTAATTCCAGTGCCGTGGATCGTGCTTTTCCAGGGCCTCATAAATCTTCTGCGGCCCGTAAAAATCTTCCTGGTCCCACCAGCCGGCGACGTTCAGATTCGGCACCGTTACTTTCTTGAGGTAGGGCGTGACGGCCTGCCGTTTCCAGAATTCATCGTAATTCGGGTGATTGACGAAATCATTCCATGAGGGAACCTGGCCGTGCAAATATGCGGCATTGACATTCGCCAACGATCCCAGAGCCATGTACCACTCCAGCGTGTCGTCGCGATCGAAGTGGAAATGGAAACTCGTCTTGCCGGTTTCCATCATGGTCGCGTACTCGAAGCCGTAACTCAGGCGGAAGGCGCCGTTGTGGTGGAAGTCGTCGCCCAGAAACATGTCGGCGGGTGAAGCTTGTTCGGAAACTGCTTTGAGCGCCGGATGAGGTTCCAGCATGGCCATCGCGGTCAGCCATCCGCCGTAGGAAATTCCCAGCAGGCCCACGCGGCCGTTGTTCGGGGTGACGTTTTTCAGAAGCCAATCGATGGTGTCGTAAGTGTCTGTGCCCTCGTCAATGGCCTTCGCATCGCGCGGGTCGCGAGGCCGGCGCAGCATGACAAACTGGCCATCAGATTGGTACCGGCCGCGAATGTCTTGAAAAACAAAAATGTAACCCTCGGGCACCAGTTCGCGGTAAATCGCGAATTTGGTGGCGATGCCGTTGTCGTCGTCCGTTACGCCGTAGGGTGTTCGCTCGAAAATGAACGGCAGCGGCTGCGCGGGATCGTTGGGCACGTAAATCTCCGTGTGCAGCCGCACCCCGTCGCGCATGGGAATCATGACGTCAAGCTTCTTGAAAATCCCGCTCAAGTCGGAGTAGGACTGGCCGCCCACCATCCTCGCCGTGTAGCCGGCGGCGACGCTGACGACGAGCAACACCCACACCATTTTTCGGCTCATCGCAGACACTCCGTGGGAGAAAGGCTGCCGCCCTCCTTCCGTAATACCAGATCGCTTGTTTTTTTGGCAAACATATCGCCTGCTTCTGTAGGGCCGAACAGCGTTCGGCCCAGGCCGAGCGCTGCTCGGCCCTGCAACTGAGTTTCGGCCCGGCGGTGTTGTGTTTTCAATAACTTCTCGGGAGATCCCGTCACTGGCGCTTTCGCCGCGCGTAGGCTGGCGACGCAGCGGCGACCTTGCCGCGTCACGAGATAACTCATGGCAACGCGCGAATGGCGGGGTAAACCCGCCGCTAGAAGTTCTTCCGCAGCCTGCGAAAGATTCGCGCAATCGGCGTTTCCAGCGCGCCCAATCAGGGAATTTTCCTGCATTCTTCCACTTCTTCGGCCCAAAACGTCACTCCAATGTGCTTCAATTTCTGCAAATTTCTGCTTTTTCGCCAGGCATTTTGTCATGCCATCCTTTGTTTTCATATACATAGTCGGATCGATCCTCATTTTTTACATCTTTTGGGCATCGATCCCTTCCGCAGTGACTTTTTGTTGTTGGGAGTTGCTCGTGGGCCGCCACGATGGGCGGTTGGTGGAAACTTCCATGCTCGGCTTCCGCAGACACCTTTCGTCCCTGGGTGCGGACCTCTGCCGCTACTATACTCACATATCTAGGCTTTTGTCAAGCACAAAATGAGGCTAGGGCGGAAATTATGAATTCTGAATTATGAACTATGAATGATGATAGGCCGCGCTGCTCATGCGCGAGTAAGTACTGTTGGTCGCCAGTGGGAAGGGCTGTTATCACAGGGGATCGTCTCCCGGTCTGGGCCCTGCGCCAGCGCTAGTATCACTGGATGCGACTTCCGGGGTTCCCGTGATCCAGGCTTGACCCTCAGATACTCTATTCCCGGTCGTTGAACGTTTTTTCAAGTTCTCGGATGTCAGTCATTACGGCATCGAAATCGGGTTCCTGACCAAAATACATTTCGCGCATTTTCTCGTAATCCCCGCGCACCGCCGCTTCGAACTGGGGGCCGGGCGCCAGGCGGAGAGTTCCCTTCTTAGCGAGTTCATATCGCGCACCGCCCTCGCGGAAGAAGTGCTGCTTATGCTCCACGACTTGCCCCAGTAGACTGAGATCCAGCAGCGCGCGAATGCCGCGGGGATGTTTGGCAATGAGCACAACATCATGATAGTGGCGGAATACCCGTTCGGTAACGGGCTTCCCCGCTTCCGCGCGATAGTACTCGCGATGCAGGATGGTGGCCTTTTCCCAGAATGTCCGCTCGGGTCCGATGGCGTTTACCTTGACGCTACGCACTTGGAATTGGTCAGGGAACGCTTCCGCCGCGTAGGGTGTCAGGGTTGCTTCTTCGCAGGGGATCTGGTCGCCACGGCACCCGAGTTCAAGGCGCACCACCCGCCGGATATATCCACTGGCAAGCGCGCTGGGAACGCCTGCTGGATACTTGAAATCAACCGTGTCGCCATCCGGAGCGTTGGGATCGATTTCGAGACTCCACCCGTGGCCGCCTACGATCGAGCGAATCCGCGCTTCGAGTCTCGGCACGAACTCGCCGGCAATGACACCGCGGCACGAACTCTTCAATCTTTCGATCGTTCTGTCGCGCAGCTTCGTGCCTTGCTGGTTGGCGGGGTCGTCCTCATCGTTGAAGCCGAGCTGATGGCGGTTGATGACCAGGTCGATGTCTTCAGAAAACCGCTGGATAATCCCAAACGCCTTTGATAGCGACGTGCCGCCCTTGAAGATGAGGCGGGGAAAATCGCGAAACTGGAAGACCTGATGCAGCGTCCAACAGACCCAGAAATCCTTCTCCACGATCTCGGGCGATATGCCCTTGGTGGCAGCGGTCTGGTTGAATAGCGCTTCTCGGTCTTCCGGCGTCGCCCTGGCCCAAGTATCCATCTACGCCTCTTTCAAACGCCGTATGATCTCATGACTCCAGGCTGGGGCGTGTTTTATTTGTTTGGCGAGTCGCGCCCGGTCGCGAGCACTCAGGGCGCGGGACAACTCTCGAACCACCAAGTCTTTGTTCGCACTGGGCCCGGCCGCACGGATCGCCTGGAGAGCGAGGCCAGCCGGCGTGCCTGCCCCGGGGAACCTCGATGGTCTGGCGGGTTTCAACTGAATGGTTTGGGCGCCAATCTTGACGCGATGGGCGGGGCCGTCAGTGAGATACACCAACTGAGCGGGGACTTGGTCGCTAAGCCCCAGCAAGTTCGCCGCGCGCGCGCCCGAGATCTGCACCCGGCTTCCCGTCTTCGCCGCCAGTACCGCGGCCACACCATCCGGGTTCGGAGCGAGAATGCCGAGCTTCTTGTGAACGCGAGGATAATCATAAAGGCCTTGGGCCAGGCGACGGACGGTCTTGTCTTGCGTCAACCGCGCCAACGCGCGATCAACCGCCCGGCGCGTCCCCAAAGCGAGAAAGTCCCGAGGCGTAAATACCCACCCCCGACCATGTGCCCGAATGCGCTTGAGAACCGAATTGGCGACGGAATCCATGCCATCTCCTGGGGGAAATTATACATATGTTTTCCCCCATCATGTCAAGCGCATTGTGATAATAATCATTTTATATTGAGTAGGTTATATCGGGCAACTCGGTTAAGATCTGCGGATGAGAGCTGCGCCGAGCTACCCCGCTCCCTTCGTCTCCGGCAAGGTTGGCCGCTAGGAGAATCTTCTTGCATTTCCCGCGAATGCGTCTAGGATGCGCCACGAGAAGTGATTAGTGATGAAGGGGGGTGATCTACTTGGGCAAGCCAGAACCGAAGGCGGTCCCACCAGCACCGTCTCCGGATTTTACCCCGCGCCTGGGTGTGGTAGGGCCTGCGGGGCAGAGAAACCCACACGCATGTTAAAGATTACGGCGGGTTACGTCAGACTGGATGACGTAACCCGCTACCGTCAGGAGGCTATCGACGATGGATGACACACGATACAAGATTGTCCGCAAGGAAAACCTCTCCGACCCCGGCTGTGATGTAAAAACAATCGTGGGACATGAGGCTGCAGAGAAAGAAAGGGTGAAGATGACCCAGGCGCTCACAGATGAAGAGCGAGACACAAGCGTATACTTTATCATAGAAGAACCCCGCCCACCCTTAAAGGAAGGGCCGCTTCATACAAGGGCCGATAATCTACGCTTTCGACGGCGGGACTAACCACAGCGTTGCAGTCATCCGGAGTTCGTCACTTTGCCGCTTTTCGGCGTTTGGATAATCGGTTCAATGCACGTGCCGAGGTCTGCAACGAGTTTTTCAAATGCCTCTGCACGCTCCGGTGTAATAGGTATCGCGGGCAGGCGAAGCAAGTTCTCATATAAATGCAAATTGGTGGGGGTAGCCTCAAGACGAGCGCCTTGTTCGAGGAGAGAACACAGGCTTTTCAGCAGCCGAATGTATTCAGGTTTGCACCCCAATGCTTCCATTGCATCCTGTACTTTCGTGATTCTCTCACGAAATCTCTTACCATTTACCTTTCCGGTGACCGGAAAGGATGGGCCCGGAACAGTCGAGCCCTTGAATTGCTCATCAAATACCAGCTGCACTGCCTTACGAAAGGCTAGTTGAATTTGCTCAGTATCCGAGACGCTTGAATAATTCTTGACCACTACCTTTCTTTCTTCGGCGATCATGCCATCCCAGTCACCCTTCTTGCCGAGAGCGAAAGCGAGGTTGGCGTGCACATCGCCATTCTTCGGGTTCAGGCGCAGTGCTTCACGGTATTCCGCAATCGCCCCATCCCAATCGCCATTCTTTCCGAGTCCGTGGCCGAGCGCGACGTGCGCCATGCCATTTTTCGGGTTTAGGCGCAGCAGTTCACGGAATTCCGCTATCCCCTCATCCCAGTCACCCTTCTGCCCAAGCGCGACGCCCAGCGCCACGTGCGCATCTTCATTTTTCGGGTTCAGGCGCAGCGCTTCGCGTCCCTCCCTGAGCTGTCCATCCCAGTCACCTTTTTCGCCGAGCGCAATACCGAGGTTGACATGCGCATCGTCATTATTCGGGTTCAAACGCAGCGCTTCACGGTATTCCACTATAGCGCCGCCTAGGTCGCCCTTGTTTTCGAGCGCGATACCGAGATTGACGTGCGCCATGGCATTCTTCGGGCTCAGAAGAGTCAGCATTTTGCGAAATACCATTGCCACCTCGCGCGGCTGTCGTGGACTGAGAAAAACTTATGAGCGGATTCTACCACGAAGCGGGTAGTGCACAGGCGCGCGTATTTTGCGTTCCCGTGCGGCTTGTCACTTCGTGTTCGCGACGAAGAACATCGTAACGCGGTTCGAAAAGGTCATTGTTTCAGGTAGTGGCGGAGCGGTGGTTGGAGAAATGGCTGGCAATCCTTTGGCGGGAGCAGCGGGTGCTGTACTCAATCAGGTTGCCGGTGTTATTGGTAATGAAGTGCCGCAATTTCGGGTGATTTTCAGATGTGGCGCCTTCGATCTGGCGCGAAGATTAAACCGGGACCTTCGGAACATTCCAAGAATGCCCGAACTCCTGGGTTCCATCCTTTTCTCATACACGATGTCCGGGCGCCAGGTGCACGTAATCAATGTGCATCGGGCATGCGGCTACCGTGGCCTTATCCAGAGCAAAGTTGTTGAAAGCGGAAGTAACCCCTCATCCGGCCCGCGACGACTGGTGAGTGCGCCTCTCGCGGTCCACCTTCTCCCCTCGGAGAAGGTGGCAAGAAATGTGGCGGCAGACGACCGCCACCCTTTGCCCACGGCAAGGGCAAAGGAGAAAGCCATTCCCTCTCCGCGGGGAGAGGGTGGCTCGCAACCGGCGCTGTCATCAGCGGGGGCGAGAAGGGGGCCCCACGTTCCGCTTGTCGTGGGGGTGACGGGTTACTTCCTTGCCTTCTCCGGAGTTTCACCCAGCGCCAGCCAGTCCCCGACCCGATCTACTGAGATTCGCAAAATATAGCGACAGATCCAGTGTAGCGCCGGCATCTTGCCGGCTAAAGTAGGTGCCGCCGGGACGGCGGCGCTACGAAGAGCAAGCCGTCACTCCAATTTGCGAACCTCAGTAAGTCTCACTTGCCGTGTTGAGAACGGCTACCGGCCGCGGAAATTATCGCGATCGCGGGAGTATCCCCCGCCACCCCTTGCTCCGCTCCCTGCCGTCTTGGGCTTCGCTTCGTTCACGTTCAAGGCGCGGCCGTCCATCTGTGTTCCATTCAGCGCCGTAATCGCTTTGGCCGCTTCCTCGTCATTCGACATCTCCACGAAGCCGAAGCCGCGAGCCCGGCCGGTGTCCCGGTCCGTGATCAAATTGACGCGCGTGATCTCTCCAAATGGTTCAAAGAGAGAGCGTAGTCCGCTTTCCGTAGAGTCAAAACTCATGTTTCCGACAAATACATTCTTCATACTTTTATTCTCCTAAAGTTGCCGCACCGCAAAGGCGGAGCGGGTACGCAGGCCGGTCGTCAGCAGATCGCTTCGACGAGGCTCTTGGACATTGGATGGAGTCAATTAGGCAGGGAGCGGACAACAACTCGAAATCTCTTCAAGCAAACGGACGGCACCAAAATCAATTGCAGTATAACACAGCACTATAGATAATTGGGAAAGTAATTGGGAGGGTACGGAAACCATGATGTCGAGACATGAGCGGCGATATCAGAAATACCTCGAATGTAAGCGGCAAAAACATGGAAACACGGGAAGTGACTCAGCGCGACAGGCGCCGCAGATCGCTGCCGTGGCCCATTTCCCCGTCCATGAAGCGCTTGTGTCGGGGAAGCTACTCGAACTGGGTATGGGCCACCTGGTTTTCAGTCGCTTGCTGCCAGACGGGCGTATCGCAATGGGCGCATTCCTTCTCGATGTGTATTGCCGCGGCGTCAAGGATGCGTTTGCCGCCATTGTGTCAAAAGCCGAATACGCCCTGCGCCGGAACAAGTGGACTTCGACGGAAGGCCTTCAGCCCCTCGACCCCGCCTGCTTCCGAAAGTTAGTCGAGGGCGGCGTAGTTTATGCGCGAAACCTGGGATTCAGCCCCCATGAGGATTATGCCGTGGCCAGGCAACTCTTTGGCGATGTGCTGGCCACGGACTGCTCGACCGAGTTTACCTACGGGCATGACGGCAAGCCATTCTTCGTTTCAAGCCCCAATGATACCCCGGAACAGATAGAAACCATCCTCGAACAACTCGAAGAGCGCGTTGGCGGTGGAAACTTTGATTATCTCGTTGTGGAAGAGTAGGGGCGGGTCTCGTGCCCGCCCTGTTCGATCGGCAGGGCTAATGGGGGCGCCCACGAGGGGTGCCCATACGCCCCTTGCGACTTCGCTAATCCGCTCAGTCCTCTTTGCAATTTACTTCCGGGCTCCAACTGCATCCGGGCGGCCCCAATCTTAGTTCCGCCAGCGTGGGGTTGTATTGCGGGTTGGGCCTGGGCATGCTCGCGTTCAAGCCCTCCCGCCACGCCTGCAGCTTGCCCAGCAGATCCGCTGCCTTGTCGGAAAAACTGGAAGCGAAGTTGTATTGTTCTCCGGGGTCGAGAGCCAGGTTATAAAGTTCTACGTGGCCATCTTCAAAAAATTCGATCAGTTTCCAGTCGCCCTCACGAATCGCCGCGCTGGGCGTGCCGCCTTGATCGCTGTAATGGGGATAATGCCAATAAAGGGCATCGCGTTTGAGAGCGGTTTGACCACGGAAAAGGCCGCTGATATCAATGCCATCGCAGGGCTGCGGCGCTGATCCCGCCTCCACCACGCTCAGAACGGTGGGCATGATGTCAGTTCCCGTTACCGGCACGTCGCACACGCTTCCGGCTCGCGTGACCCCGGGCCAGTGAACGATAAAGGGCTCGCGAATGCCGCCTTCATACAGGAACCCTTTGCCGCTGCGCAACGGTCCGTTGTCGGCAATGCGGTGCAGGCGTCTTCCTTGAAACCCCACCCCGCCGTTATCGGAGGTAAGAATGATCACCGTGTTGTCCGCGACTCCCAACCGTTTCAAGGTCGCACGCAAATTGCCCAGCGCCGTGTCCACGCTTTCGACCATGGCGGCATAAACGGGATCGGGCTCGTCCTTGCCGCCATTCTTGCGGCGATATTTCTCAACCAAAGCCTGCCGAGCCTCCAGCGGAATGTGCACCGCGTACTCGGCCATGTAAACGAAGAACGGTCCCTTCGGCGCGGCCCGCTCCAGGAACTTGTCGAGCTTGGCTGTCAGGACTTCGGTTAGATAATCGTCCTTGGTGTATCCCGTCAGATTGTGGAAGCTGAACGGACCGAAGTAATGATTGGGCGGAGGCGGTTGACCATGAATATCACCCGCAATGTTGGTGTCAAAGCCGAAGTTCTCCGGCAAATAGCCATCACCGCCGAGGTGCCACTTTCCCAGCGCGGCCGTTTGGTAGCCAACCCGCTTGAGTTCTTCCGCGACCGTCGCAATGCTTGGGTCCAGATGGAGCGGCTGAGACGGCTCCAGTAATTTCTTGTGCGGGTAAATCACTCCGGGAATCCATTGCGTCAAATGCAAGCGCGCCGGCCATTTTCCCGTCATCAGCGAAGCGCGGCTGGGGGAACAAACCGGGGCTGCAGCGTAGGCGTTGGTGAACTTCATGCCCTCGGCAGCAAGGCGATCGACATTCGGCGTCTCATGAAAAGTATCGGCGTAGCAGCCAAAATCGCCCCATCCCAAATCGTCGACCAGGAACAGAACAATATTGGGCCGCTTCCCTGAGCTGGTCGCGAGGTTCAGCAAATTGGGAACCGCGGCGACGCTTGCCAAGCTACCAAGAAATTGCCTTCGACTCTGCATGCACGGATCTCCTGCCTGTTCTCCCGACACTCAACGCCAGATCGGTCTTAGAACGCGAACCGATGCGCTGTTATCCTTCGTCCCGATGCAGTTCATTCGTTGCGCTGTCATTCTGAGCCCGTACTTTGGGCGAAGAATCTGCATGGGAAGTTGATAGCGCCGCCGGAATTCAGATCCTTCGCCCAAAGTACCGGCTCAGGATGACATTGCCGTGAGGGTGCTCGAATCCGCAATAACCGTGAACGGTGATCGGCTTTTTGCCTTCTGCCTACCGCTTTCCGCCGCCTGCCTACTGCTCCGCCGAGCACTCCTTAATCAATTGCCGATAAACCTCGCGGGCGTGATCATACGCTTTGATCGCATCGGGGAGTTCCGCCTGCGAAGTTTTCGCCGCCTTCTGCGTCCAGCACTGGTTGACGCCGGCCAGGCACCACTCGGCGCTGTCGCGGGAAGCGCGGATGGGTTTTCCGGCCACGACCACAAAGATGGGATTGGTATTGGAAGAGGGCAAGATTCGCACGGCCACCCAGCTGCTTTTTTCGATGGGTACATCGAAAGCAAGGTCACGCACCCTACCGTCGGCGGCCAATGTCTGGCGACCCGCGGCTTCCCCATTGACGATCAACTCGACGGGCACTTCCCGCGTGTCGCCCATTCGCGCGCGTTCGATATGCCAGAACGGCCGATGGTCGGCGGGCTGGTCATGAATTTCCGGATGGGGCACCGTATCGAGCATGGCTGCCGCTTTCACCGTAACGTGGACCGTGCCCGGCGCGGCCAGATCAACTTCGCTGGTCTTGTCTTCCGGCTGGCCCGGGGCACGCGTGCCCACTTCCGTCCCGTTCAGACGAAAGTCCATCAAGTGGCTTCTGCCATCGGAGACATAACTGCGCCCGACGCGCACCGCGTCAAGCCACGCTTTGTAAGTCAGTGGTCCGTCAACCTTGGCATAGACGCGGCCTTGCCCGACACGCTCATCGGTGATGCAGGGAAAATCAGTCTCGCCCGAAATGCGCGTGCGGAAGCCCACGTTCAACGTGTGATACCAGATGTTGAGTTCGTAAGGGTAGGGCGTATCCATAGTGGAAATGAAATCCACCGTATTCGGATGGGTCACATCCATGATGTATTCGTTGGCGCCGATGCCGTCAAACCCGGGTATTTCATAGTTGGGCAGCTTGTTGGTGGAAACCGTAAGTCCCCAACCGGAATGCGCGAAGCCCACGATAGCGCCTTGCTGCTTTCCCCAGCGCAAGATGGGCAAGTCCCACGTGGGCCAGTCCTCAATACGCTTTGTTCCCGGGTAGTCCTGATCGACCAGTCCGAGCAGCACCAGGTGCCCGGCGTGGCTCGAGGGGAAACCCGAGACTTCCAAGTCGTAGTGCATCAGCTCCCCGGATTTCGAATGCGGGTCATCCTTTCCGGAGAAATACTGCTTTTGATAATAGTAGCACGGGCCCCAGGTGAGCACACAACCCACATTCAGGCGTTCACCGGCAATCTGGCGAATCATCGTGGCAGGGGGCACGCCTTCCACCGGGTTCTGGTAATGGGCGCAGCCCGCCGCGTGCACGTGGTGGTCGCCGGAATACCATCCCTGTCGGGAAGGATCAATCCAGCGCTCCATGGCGAAGGAAATTTCACCGGCGTCGGAATCCGGCACGGTCAACTCTTTCGTTTGCGCGTTGTATTCGGGCCCCATCGAACACGTTACCTTGTAGCTTCCCGCCGGCAGCACAATCTTATCCCCGTCGGCCCGATAAATTTGCGGCTGAAAGAAGAGGTCGGGAGCGAGGCGCTTGGAGGGGTTGGGATAAATCCGGTCGATCGCATCGCGAATGGTGAAGGCGGCAGTGGCGGGTTCACCCTTTTCGTCCACGACGTGCAAGCGCACGAGGTGCGCAGGCAGGACATTGAACAGGATGTCCGCTTCGTTGCGGAAGCCGATGTCCTGCGTGCCCTGGCCGACGTTGAAACCGATCTTGGCGGATCGCTGGCCGCGATCGTGGCTGTAAATTTCCAGAATCCGGTATTCCACGCTCAGTCCGGAAAGTCGAGGCGAAAGAGGATTCTTGTCGTAAAGAGAAATATCGGCCCAACGCTCGCGCGCCTGCTCGGGAGTCAGGTCGTGGGCCGGCTCAGCACTGTTGTTCGACTTGATGTAAACGGGGCCGCTGTTGGGGCTCTCAACCGCCAGGGGCGACGTCACCCCGGCTTGATTGATCACCTTGACCAGAAACACGCGCGTTCCGGATTCAATGAGTTCGGGCTTGGCCGCAGCCGGCTCCACCCGTACGCGGCTTTCGGCGTTGATTTCAACGGTGACCAGGGCGTGCTTGTCGAGCGTGTCTTCCATGGTCCGCACCGCCGCCGCATCGTCGGTGCCAGCCAGCGCGTCGTTGATGCGGCGCTGGTCCTCCGCAGACAACGGGGAACCCAGATAACTCAGCGCCGATTCAATTTGGCGCACATTGCGCGCCAGGGGTTGCAGCGGCGGCGCCTCCTGGGCGATGGCGGGGAGGGTTGCGATGACAGCCGCAAAGAGGATAAAGCACGCAGTGAAGCACGATGTTTTTTTCATGGTTTTTTGCCCCGAGCGGTAAGTATACACCGACTCGGGAAGGGCGCCACCAAAGCTTCAGGTGGTCGCGCATCCGGCTGTAGCGGCGGTCTCCGACCGCCGTCGTCGAGTTTCTACATTTCCTGTTCAGCACCACCCCGTCGCCAGTGGCGCCACCCCTCCTCGTCTGAGGAGGGGAGCCGTTAAAGCTCCCCTCCTGATTCAGGAGGGGTGGCGCGTTCGCGCCGGGGTGGTTGCCCGCATGCGAGGCACAGCGTCACAGAATGTGGAAACTCCAGGCGGCGGTCTCCGACCGCCGTCGTCGAGTTTCTACATTTCCTGTTCAGCACCACCCCGTCGCCAGTGGCGCCACCCCTCCTCGTCTGAGGAGGGGAGCCGTTAAAGCTCCCCTCCTGATTCAGGAGGGGTGGCGCGTTCGCGCCGGGGTGGTTGCCCGCATGCGAGGCACAGCGTCACAGAATGTGGAAACTCCAGGCGGCGGTCTCCGACCGCCGTCGTCGAGTTTCTACATTTCCTGTTCAGCACCACCCCGTCGCCAGTGGCGCCACCCCTCCTCGTCTGAGGAGGGGAGCCGTTAAAGCTCCCCTCCTGATTCAGGAGGGGTGGCGCGTTCGCGCCGGGGTGGTTGCCCGCATGCGAGGCACAGCGTCGCAGCATGTTGAAACTCCAGGCGGCGGTCTCCGACCGCCGTCGTCGATCGGAGATCGACGCTGCAAATTATGTCGTTCTGTATAGAATAATAACGATTAGCGGGGCTCGAAGCCCGCGAAGCGGGCGCCATCGCGAAACTCAGCCCTCTCCCCCAAAGGGGCGAGGGCCGAGATGAGCGTCCAGTATCTTGAACAGTAATGGGGCTAGCTCTTCTTGATTTCAGCGGCCAGCGCCTGGGAGATATTTTCGGCCGTTTCGATCAGCCGGGCGGGAAAATTCTCAATGAAGTCGGGTTTCACACGGAATTTGGGAGATGAGACGCTAATCGCAGCCGTCACTTTCCTCTCCGTGTTGTAAATCGGGGCGCCGATGCAGTACCCGCCTTCGACGGTCTCTTCTTTGTCCTCGGCGTAACCCTGCGTGCGCACCAGGGCGAATTCATTCTGAATGGCAAGCTGATCGACCAGCGTGTTTTTGGTTGCGCGGTAAATGCCGTACACGTCCAGCAGTGTCTGGATCAGCGCTTCATCCTGAAAAGCCGCAATCGCTTTGGCCAAGGAGGAGGCATAAGGTTGAAGAATTCTGCCCACAAAGTTCGACATGCGGATGTGCTGCGGACTCTCCAGCACGTCGATTACGCGGACGTGGTCCTCGAAGAGATAAGCCACGGAGACCGTTTCCCCGCATCGGCTTTGAATCTCCTGGCAGAAGGGGACCGAGACTTTGCGCAGGACGCGAAGACTCTCACGTACACCGGTGACGGCACTTTCCACTTCAATACGATAATTCCGGTTGGCGTCCCGCGAGACGTAGCCCATGCCTTCGAGCGTTCGCAGCAGGCGGAGCAGCGACGGCTTCCCCAGGCGCGTGTAGCCGGCAAGTTCCCCCAGCGAAAGCGCCCGACCCTCGGTACGAAGATGATTCAGGATTTTCAGCCCCAGGGCGAGCCCGCGCGAAGTGTCAGAAGGCACTGAGGGCCGTGTGGAAGAAGGGGTCGAGACGAACTCGTTGAGATTCATGGGCCTATTCCGTCGAAGAACTGTATATTGTATCTCGATAAGGTTATATCACAAAAACTCAAGGAATATTCGCTGCGTTTGGAGGATTATTACGAGACGGACATTTCCGTCAGATAAAGTCTCACTGGAGTTCAATTTAGGCGGGGAGTGTAGCTGGTACGCGGAAAGACTTGCTCCGGTAAAATTGAACTGCGTTCAGTATTTCCGCTCGCCTGTATCAATATATTGATGTCGTACGACAAAGTTTCGATATGGCGAACGTTCCTTGTCCCATCCGCATCACTAAATAGGAGTGGCTTAGCTTTGGCCGGGTATGGGTTTTAAACCGAGCGGTTCTTCTCCATGCGCGGCAACTTTAGAGGGTTGCAAGCCAACCTTACTAACTTGGAAGCCCGCGACGGAAGGCGGCGAGGGCGCAGATACGATTACGTCCGGCGGAATATCAACCCCACCGAGGCCAAGGTACTCTCGATCATGTCGCCGCGCGGTCACCGTCTGCCATTTTCTGACAAATATCAACTCTCGGCCCTTGCGGTGCAAAATCTCCACTTTCACCGTGCCAGCCGAGTAACCACTCACAGACAAAGCTATCTCCAGTGTGTAATCGTGCTGATCGCGTTGGTGAATAGATTGCTATAACGATAAGGCTGTGCGCGGATAAGAGTGCAGCATGGGAAGTCAAATTGGCGTCATCGTCGGATTTCATTTGTATCCTGAAACCCGAGACCCGCACAAAAATGATCTTGACATTTCATAAATTCGTCTTATTATTGCTGCTCGTTTCAGAAGATTGATCTTTGTTCGAATTTGCACTCTTGATCACTTGCGTCCGTCTTGTTCGCCAAACTCCGAATTGATCGCGCCATGACACGAACGAAGATGCCTCGCCGGCGCGCCTTGAAAACCTCATTTCGCCAAGCTCTTGGCGGGAGAAGGAGTGTTTTCTTTGCGTCATGGTTTGGCGCGTCTTCGGTACCCAGTTGCGTTTTGTCTCAGGTCTTAAGACCGTCATTTCATATTAAGTAAGAAGGAGGATGACAGTGATAAAGAGAATCGCACCAATTCTAGTGCTCCTGGCGTTTCTCCCGTTGCAGCTGCACGGGCAGCAGATTGGAGCAAGCGTTACCGGGCATGTTCTCGACCCGGCGGGGGCACTTATATCCGGCGCTTCCATCAAACTGGTTTCCACCACCACCGGAGCGGTGTACCCCACCGTGTCAGACAGCGCCGGACTTTACCAGCTTCCTTTTGTCCATATTGGCGAGTACGCCCTCTCCGTTGAAATGGAAGGGTTCAAGAAGTATCAGCAGGCGGGTATCACGTTGATCGGAGATCAAAAAGCCGTGATCGATGTGACGCTGCAACTCGGTGCGGTGACCCAAACCATCAACGTTACCGCCAACGCCTCCGTGCTGCAAACCGAGTCAGGCGACCGCGTGTCGACCATTGACAACATCAAGCTCGATCCCGAAGTTCTGCGCGGCCAGAACTCGATTGTGACTACGTGGTTCACTCCCGGCGTCGAGGTTACCTCCGGCGATCAGAAGATCCGCCCGTGGGACAATGCCGGGACCCAGGCCGAAATCTTCAATGGCGGCCAGGACGGCAGCGGTGCCAACGGGGCATCCTTTGGCGTTACGAGTCAAGCCGGCGGCAACCTGGTCATGGTGGACGGGATTTCCTCCAACCGCGGCGGCAACGGCACGGGATTCAACCTGATGGCCTCGGCGGTTGACCAAGTGATCGTGCAGTCCACCCAGTACGACGCTCAGCAGGGATGGACCACCGGCGGCTACGTCAACACCCTGAGCAAGGGCGGCTCCAATACTTGGCACGGACACGCGTATGACTACATCCAAAACACCATTTTGAACGCGGAAGACTGGGGCCAGCAGCATGGCGGTCCGGGAGGCACCAACGCCGGCCGCGCGCCCTGGCACTTCAATTATTTCGGCGGTGAAATTGGCGGCCCCATCAAAAAGAACAAGATTTTTGTCTTCTACGGCTACCAATATATGTGGTCGATTCAACGTGACCCATTCACGATCAGCCTCCCCACACAGGCGGAGCGTCAGGGCAATTTTCAGGGAGTATGCTCCGGCGCGGACAAAAGCGGTAATTGCATCCAAGTGCAACTCTTCGATCCCTCTACCACACCCCAATCGACCACCGCGTGCTCTTCGGCGGGAGCAAGCAATGCGTGCCGGACTCAGACCGGGGCATTTTTCCAGGCGCCCAACGTCATGAACCCGGCGGCCATTAACCCCATTGCCAAGAGCATGCTGGCTGTCCTGCCGCAGCCTGTTCTCACCGGCACTCTTCTGCCCTGCGGAACGGTTGCCTCCGGGCAAAGCGGGCCGACGGCGGGCCTTTGTGGCAGCTTCCTGGGTAACAAGTCGAACGATTCGCAGTCCCGCAAGTTTGTGGACCAATTCCCCGAGCACACCGGCCGCATCGACTGGAATTTTACGGATACGCTGCACGCCTTCTTCCGCTTCTCCAAGAATGACTTGGCGGAGACGCGCAGTTACTGGTATTCGACGACGGCCAGCATCAACCCGCTGGAACAAAGTGGCAACAACCCCCTGTTCCGCGGCAACCAAGCCTACGCCCTGGAAGTGACCAAGACACTCAGTCCGACCACGGTCTTGGAACTCCGCACGGGAATGGACCGCTACCCCAATGGCGGCGGCGACTCGACCATTACCACGGATCCGACGTCGTGGGGATTCAGCCCCACTTGGAAGGGCTTGGTGGGCAAACTGACTCCAGAAATATCGTTTCAAAACGTTAGCTATGGCCAGCTCGCGGGGACGCTTCCCAGTTACACGGCTTCCGACATCTGGAACCATGAAGCGGTCGTTTCCCACACGAGGGGCAAACACAACCTCAAGTTTGGCTGGCAGCGATTTGACTTGGCCGACTACTCCGAGAGTCACAGCGTTGGTTCTTACGCTGACAACGGGATTTTTTATTTCAACGGAAACTTTACGTCGCAGAACCCCACCGGTCCGGTCGGCGCGACGGGCAACCCCATGGCCGATTTCCTGGTCGGTTATCCAAATCAACTCGGCATTGCCCAACCCACCTACCCCGAGTACTGGATGCATGAAGAGTCTGTGTTCGCACAGGACGACTGGCACCTCAACCGCCGGTTGACGCTGAATCTGGGCCTGCGCTGGGATTATGAGGGTCCGATCCACGAGAAATACAACCGGCTGCTCAACGGCTTCGCGTTCCAATCGGCGAGCCCGCTGGGGACCATGGCCGGGTACACGAACTCCTTTTCGGTCAGTGGCACTCCCTACAGCTTCACGTTCCCGTCGCAGCAGTTGCTGGGCGGCCCGACCTTCGCCGGCGCCAATAGCGCGCCCAGCGGAATTTTTCACCCCAAGTATGACAACTTCGGCCCGCGCCTCAGCTTCGCCTACGACATGGGGCATGACATGGTGCTCCGTGGCGGTTGGGGTGTCATATACGCTCAGCAGTTGCTGGAAGTGGGCGCTGCTCCGGGATTCAGCGGCACCACTACTGCCAATACCGCGCCGCTGTATCCGGGCGTGTTCGACCCCAACCTCAGCTTTGCCAACCCCATTCAGACCGGCCTGCTTCCCATCGTGGGATCCGGATACGGTTTGGCAACGAATATGGGTGCAGGCATCTCCTTTGGCGATCCCGACATGGATATTCCCCGCACGCAGCAATTCTCACTGGAAATCCAGAAGAGGCTCGGAAAGGACTGGCTGTTCAGTCTGGCTTATGTGGGCAACGTTGCCCATCGGTTGAACGTTAACCATAACCTCGATTACGTCCCGCTGGCGGACCTGCCTTACACGCCGAACTTCACCACGAACACTCTGGCGCCGGGCGGGGGCGGAGCGGCAACGAACGCCTTCCTGAACGCCAGTGTGAAGCCGAACCCCTTCAGCGTGCCGGCGGCGTATGCAGGAGAAACGAAGGGCACTTTCGTTCAGGCCGGGTCGGTGGGCCAAGCTCAGTTGCTCTATCAGTACCCGCAATTCTCGCAAGTTACGGAGAACTGGATACCGATCGGCCAGTCGCATTACAATTCCTTGCAGTTCTATGTGGAGAAGCGCCTGAGCTATGGGCTGGAATTCAACGCCAACTTCACGTGGTCGAAGACCCTGCAGGCGACAGGGTTCTTTAACTCACAGGACCCTTTCCCGAGACAATATATCTCCAATAATGATATGCCCCGGCGATTTAACATGAACTTCGTATACTTCCTGCCAGCGGGGCCGGGCCAGAGGTTCTTCAGCCAAAGTAACCCGGTGCTGAGCCGCATCGTTTCCGGCTGGTCGATCAGCGCCACTCCCATGATCGAGGATGGCTTGCCGGCGCCCGTCCCCAATGGCCTCATGCCCACCGGCGCGCCCCAAACCACTCCTAATCGCAACCTGTTGCACTGGTTCAACACCTGCTATGTCAACCTCAGTGGGGTCAACACGGACTGCTCCATTGATTCCACCCCGGCCTGGAGGCAGACACAACCCAACCAGCTTATTGAGTGGGGTCCCTACATGAGCGGCGTGCGCTACGTGGGTGTTCACGATCTCCAGTTGGGGATCAAGAAGGAAACGAGAATCAAAGAACGCTTCCAACTCACTTACCGTATGGACATGATCAATGCTCTGAACAGCGCGCAGTTCTTTGGCGACCTCAACACCACTTACACCAATGCGCAGTTGTTCGGGATGGCTGGCCATCCGGCGTTTACTCCGTCGGACGACCCGCGCATCATTCAGATGTCGTTGCAGCTTAAGTTCTAATTTCGCGGCCATCACACCGCCGCATCTCCAAGGGGCCGGGCTAACGCTTGGCCCTTTTTTTCTGGAATGGACATTATGTCCCGAGCCGCGCGGATGGAAGGCGTGGGCCGTAGCCCGCAGTGTTGGGGATTCTCGCCGTATCCACAATGCGCCGGCGGGAATTGTTTGTTGACCCGCGGCTTCAGAAGTGTTAATCAAGTTGCGGTTTTAGAGTCTCCTATGAGTTTAGAAACGGCACGCAAGGTGTTGGAAATCGAAGCGCAAACGCTGCATGATCTCATCGCCCGCCTGGACGAGAAGTTCATGCGCGCAGTGGACCTCCTGATCGGTTGCCACGGCCGAGTCGTTGTGGCGGGGATGGGAAAATCCGGCCTCGTGGGGCAAAAGATTTCCGCGACGCTCTCGAGTACCGGAACGCCCTCTTTCTTCCTGCATCCCGCCGAAGCGCTGCACGGCGACCTGGGGCGGCTGGTCCGGCATGACGTTCTATTGGCGCTCTCCTACAGCGGAGAAACAGAGGAATTATTGCGCCTGCTCGATACCGTAAAGCGCCTGGATATCCCCCTCATCTCTCTACTGGGGAGTATCGCTTCTACCCTGGCCCAGGCCAGCGACGTGGTGATTGACATAGGCGTCCACCAGGAGGCATGCCCGCTGGGGCTGGCTCCTACGGCCTCTACCACCGCTATGCTCGCCATGGGCGACGCGCTGGCAATGGCCGTCCTGGAAAAGCGCGGCTTCAAGGAAGAGGATTACGCAGCCCTCCATCCCGGTGGCGGGCTGGGAGTAAAACTTCGGCGGGTCGAACACGTCATGCACGTCGGTGATCGGGCGCCCACCGTCGGCCCGCACGCCCCCATGCCAGAAGTCATCTATGAAATGAGCCGGAAGGGATTGGGACACACCGCGGTGGTGGCAAACGGTGGACGTCTGCTCGGGATCATTTCCGATGGCGACTTGCGCCGCGTGCTGGAGAGGGAAGGAAGCCGTGCTCTCAGCATGACGGCGCAGGATTGCATGACGCCCTCGCCGGTGACCATCCATCGCCAAGAGCTGGCTACCAAGGCGCTCAGTCTGATGGAGGGCCGCAAGATTACTTCCCTGCTCGTCGTTGACGAGGGGGACAAACTGGAGGGCGTGGTCCACATCCACGACTTGTGGACGACCCAAATGTTTTAGGAGTGGCACTGCGCCTTAGCATCTTGACGTGAAATTGTTTTAGTCTTTAGAGGACTCGGAAGGCATTCTCTCGCAAAGGCGCGAAGGTCTTAAGGTGAAAACCGAAGGCGACTCTTATTTAGAGGAGTAATACCCATGCGTTCGCGTAAGACTCGATGGTTGGTTCTTGCAATCGTAATATGCACCCTTTCATTGATAGCCAGAAAGATCGTTGCGCAAACCGCAACCTCATGGCCGCCCGATGCGCCTCAACACAAGATGTATATGGTCGGCAACGCACATATCGACATTCCCTGGCTGTGGCCGTGGCCGGAAGCGATGGCGGTGGGGCTGAGCACATTTCATGCGGCGCTTGACCGGATGAACGAATATCCCGACTTCACCTTCAACGCCAGCTCCGCCACCCTCTACGAATGGGCCGCCTCCGCCGATCCCGGCATGATGGCGGAGATTCGGAAGCGCGTGGCCGAGGGACGCTGGGACGTAGTCGGCGGCTGGATGGTCGAGCCCGACGTGAACGTCCCGAGTGGAGAATCGCTGATCCGTCAAGGGCTTTACGGCCAGCGGATCTTCCAGCAATTGGTGGGGCGGCAGGCGCGAGTGGGGTACAACCCTGACTCCTTCGGCCATCCCGGCACATTGCCCCAAATTCTAAAGCTTCAGGGTCTGCACGGGTACGTGTTCATGCGGCCGGGCATTCATGAAAAGGAGTTGCCCGCGGACGTGTTCTGGTGGAAGGGCGCGGATGGGACGCGGGTGTTTACTTATCGTATACCTTCGAGCTATGGAATCACGCGCGACATCCAGGCCCGCATGCTCGATTACGTTAAGCTTCATGAACCTACGAACAACATGATGATCTTCTTCGGCGCGGGCGATCACGGCGGCGGACCCGCCAAAGACACCATCAACGCAATTCTTGGCGCTCGGAAGCAACCCGGCGCGCCCCAGATCATCTTCAGCACTCCGGACCAGTATTTTGCCGATGTGGCGCCGGGCTTTAACTCGGCACATGCCGGCGACAAGAACGATGCTTCACCGGGCGCATTTCCGGTCGTGGACGACGACTTACAGCATCATTCGGTGGGCTGCTACACCGCGGTGTCCGAAATCAAAAAGGACAATCGCACCACGGAAGCGGCACTGGCGACGGGCGAAAAGATGGCCGCCTTGGCGAACGTGCTGGTGGGTTTTCCTTATCCCAAGAGCGAGTTCACCGCCGCCTGGAAGAAGGTACTCCTGATGCAGTTCCACGACAGCATGGCGGGCACGGCGCTCCCCGAACAGTACATCGTTTCGCACAACGCCTACGGATTCGCCAAGGAAGTGGCGGACCAAGCCATTTACAAGGCGGTAGAGAAAATTGCCTGGCAGATTCCAACTTCCGATCCGGCTTCGGAGTACCTCGTAGTTTTCAATCCTCACGCCTGGGCGGCGAAGCTGAACGTTCAATACGATTTGAACTGGGCATTGAATAACGTCGGCGCAACGGAAAGTAACTCGCGCGTCGAAGATGAGCAGGGCAATGCCATTCCGCATCAGTGGGTCGAGGGCCAGACCGTGGCGGGCAGCCGTCGAGGGTTGGTGTTCCAGGCAGCGGTTCCGGCCTTCGGCTACCGGCAATTTCGTGTGCGCAAGATCGAACCTGTTGCTGCTCCTGCGTCCACGGTGCAGGCGACGGAGAAGGGCCTGGAAAACGAACATCTCCGCGTGACTTTTGCGGACGATGGCACGATTTCACTGTACGACAAAGACGCCGCGGCGGAAGTCTTCCACGCCGGCGCCGGTGGGGCGCGCGCCGTGGTTATTGACGATCCCAGCGATACCTGGAGCCACGGCGTAGTGTCTTACACCAAGGAAATCGGGGCGTTCGGCGGCGCCAGCTTTACAGTTCTGGAGAATGGTCCGGTGCGAGTTGCCGTGCGCGGGCGGACGCGCTACGGCGCTTCTTTTATGACCACCGACTGGATGCTCTACGCTGGCGCCCGCACGCTGGAAGAGCGCGTTTCGCTGGATTGGCACGAACACCAGAAGATTTTGAAACTTTCGTACCCCGTGGACGTGCAGAATCCCGTTCCCACGTACGAAATTGCCTACGGCTTCAAAGTGCGGAAGGCCAATGGCGCCGAAGATCCGGGGCAGAGGTGGATTGACGTTTCCGGCGACCGCAACGGCAGCGCCTACGGCCTGACGGTTTTGAATGACGCCAAGTACGGCTACAGCGTGCAGGACAACGACCTGCGGGTGTCCATTGTCCGCGGCGCCGCTTATGCGCAGCACCAGCCCCGCACCATCGATCCCCATGGCGAATACATCTGGCAGGACCAGGGTATCCAAACGTTCCGCATGGTGCTCGCTCCGCACGCAGGCACCTGGCAGGACGCCGGCATCGTGCGCATGGCGGAAGAATTGACGGCGCCCGTGCCCGTTCTCTACCAGGGAATCCATCGGGGCACACGCGCTCCGTCCGCTTCGTTTCTCTCTGTCGACGTTCCGGACATCGTCGTCTCGAATGTCAAGCAGGCCGAGGACGGAAATGATCTCATCATCCGATGCTATGAAACAGCGGGCCATGCGACCAAAGCAACGCTGGATTTGGGCTTCATGCACCGCCACTGGTCCGGCGAATTCCACCCACTCGAAATCAAGACCCTGCGCGTGCCCCTCGCCGCGGCCGGAGCCATTCGGGGAGTTAATGCACTCGAGCAATGAGGAACAAATTGTAAAAGCGAAAGGACAAGAAGTGCGTTGTGCCATTTGATGACATGTCTCACCGGTCCACGAATTGAGTTCGAACCCGCGTGAATCAAATGCACACTCCGTCCCTCGCCCCCTTGGGGAAGAGGGAGTAAATTTCACGCGTCGCTGGGCAACGGGCCTTAGCAACGGACAAAGGACAAGGAGAATGAATTCAAAACAACGCGTCCATGCAGCATTACGTGGCGAGCCCGTCGACCGGCTGCCGATCTTCATGTGGTTTCATCCGCAGACAGCCCAGCGGCTCGCCCGCTTGCTGGAAATACCCGCGTCCCGTGTGTCTGAGGCCATGGGCGACGACATACGCCAAACGTGGGTCAATAACAACTACGCCATGGAAGGGATTGTCCACGAGAACGAAGGCGAGTCGCACGTCGACATTTGGGGCGTGCAGTGGACCAGGCAGTACGGGTTCAACCAAATCACCGGCTTTCCGCTGGAGCGCATGAGTCGAGAGGAGGTCCTGCGCTACCAATTCCCCATCGATCATCTGGAGGAATTGATGAGGCTCATGCTGCCGGTCATGGCTCAGCAGCGGGAATACTTTATCGGCTGCGACGTCTCACCGTGCGTTTACGAAATGTATTGGCGGTTGCGCGGCATCGAGATGGCGTTGCTCGATATGGTGGAAGCTCCCGACTTCGCCAATGAAATGCTTAAGCGCTGCGCCGACTTTGCGCTGCACCTCTCGCAGGCCGCCCTGCAACGATTCGAGCTGGACTGGCTGTGGACGGGCGACGACGTCAGCTCACAGTTTTCCATGCTCATGAGCCCCACCACTTGGCGCGCGTTGATAAAACCGCATATGGCACGCATTGCCGCCGTGGGTAAGGCGAAAGGCATGTGGGTGGCCTATCACTGCTGCGGCGCGCTGCGGCCGATTATTCCCGACCTCATCGAGATCGGCATCGACGTGCTCAACCCGGTTCAGTGCAACTGCCCGGGAATGGATCCCCTGGAACTGAAGGCAGAATTTGGCAAGCAGATGGCCTTCATGGGCGGCGTGGATACGCAAGGGCTGCTGCCTACGGGAACGCTAGATGAAGTGCGGCGAGCGTCCGCCAAACTAATCGAGGGCATGACGCGCGACGGCGGCGGATACATTCTCGCAGCCTCGCACACCATTCCGCCGGAAACTCCCGACGCAAACATTTTCGCCATGTACCAGGAGGCGGGAATCAGCAAGGAGCAGATCTTCGACCGCGCTGCGCAAATCCGGCGGGCGATGGCGGCGTAGCGCCTGCGCTACGGGAAGGATGGCTCATCACTTGAGGCGAATTGGTTTAGACCCCCTCACTCGACCCGCCGCGGCCGATGAAAGCGCCGGTTGCGGTCCTCTCCTCCAAGGGGGCGTGGGTTGGGGATCCCGAATAACGACCTACCGCATTGCGCAGCGTCCGTTCTGGACAAACGAGCAAGGATAAAACCATGACTAAACTTGACCGCAGGGATTTTATTTCGATGGTGGGGGTGTCGATCGCCTCCTCCATCCCCGGCCGCTTCGCCGGGGCCGAGGACGTAGCGGGTGGGGAGATCGAAAAAAATGGTTGGCGGTTGCAAGTGACACCGACCGGAGAAATTGTGTCCTTCACCGACGGGAAGTTAGAACTTGTCAATCAGCGCTTGCCCAGCAATCGGCCCCGGCTGTTGATCAGCGGAAAGCGAAGGTACGTCTGCGAGCATCCCAGCATGGCGCGGCGCGAGCGCGCGGCGATGATCTTCCAATACGATTTCGCGGGGGAAGACAAGTTTTCCGTTCACTATGAATTGGGACTTCAGGACTTGGGGCCCGGAATCGTGATGTTAAAGCAGAAAGTGGGAATCCGCGCCCGCCCGAAAATCGATTTCACTGTTGAGCTGACGGTGCCACGAAACATCCAATTGCCCTTCCAGAACCGCAAGGTATTTCTGCCGCTGAAGAATGGAATCGGCCGCCAGAAAACCATTCAGGGGTATGAGAGTGAGAATGAATACGTCTACCCGATGGCGGGCGGAACGCGGCCCATGGGAAAGCCGCAGTTGCTGGCGATTCCGATGATGGATGAATACGCGGATGCCAGCGATTTGCGTTTGACCCACAGTACTGACCCCTACTTCTCAACCTATTTCTTTCTCGCGCACGGAGAGAAGACGGGTCGCTTTAACTGCACGTATCCGGTTCAAGTGGGAGTGGAAAATGAAGAACGCGTCATTTACACCAGCCTCCATCACGGCGATGAGAAAACGGCGATGCAGGTGTTCTACGCCACCTCGGTAGCGGATGTGAAGCCCGGGCCGGATTGGCTGCACGACGTGGCCATGGTGGATTATGACTACCTGAGTAAGAACGGGCAGGGCTGGTTCCGTGACATTGACGCACTGGCGACGCACACTTCGCCGGACGATCGCGGCAAGATCTTTCTCGCCCTGCACGGGTGGTATGACTACGTGGGCCGGTACGCCTTCGACTGGCGCACAGGTGCGTTCGACAAACAGTGGATGGCGTTTCCAACTGCGCTCAGTCCGCGGGTGCAGGCTTTGGCGAGCGTGCCGCCACCCGAAGGCGGTATCGGTTGGCCTAATGCTTCCATCAAGGCCATGCGGCCCGTGCCGATGTCCATTGCCGAAATGCATCGGCGAATCCGCTTTGCCAAGGATAAAGGTTTTCGCGTCGGACTTTACTATGCCGACGGAACGAATGCCTGCGAGCGTGTAAAGCAAACCTTTGATCCGAAAAAGGTGCTGCGCTGGGGAGGGTGGGAAGGTCCCGACACAGACGGAAGAGCGTATGCCCAGAACCCGCTGCATCCGGAAGTACGCGAATTCTATTTGCGATACATTCAGGCATTGCTGCAGGAATTCGGAAAGGAAGTGGATGGTTTCATTTGGGACGAAACCTTTGTGGTGCGCAATGATAATGCCCCGTCGCCAATTCCGGGCTACCCCACCCGGGCCATGATGACCTTGGTCAAGGAAGTGACATCGAAAGTGACGGCTTTCAGTCCCCAACTGGCGTTTCTTGCCTCGGACGACATTGGGGCCTGGTCGGTGTATGACCTCGGCCCGCCCAATTGTCTGATGGCTCACGGCACCTATCAGGATAGCGCGTGCACGCCGGTGGGCTGGTCGTACGGACTGTTTCCGAACTACCGCAACGTTATCTGGTCCTGCAATTGGTCCCCGGTCACGCGATTCGACTACAGCCGCTACGCCGTGGAAACATTTCGGGCTCCCGTGCCCATCTCCAACGGCGCATTCGGCGATGACATCGGCTTCGGAGATATGAACCCCGACCAGCAGAGGAAAATTCTCGACCTGTTCGATAAGTGCAAGAGCCAGCGGATGGAAATTGGCTGGCTTACCGAAGAGCCCTGGCAGCCCAAATATCAGGGTCGCGAAGTCGAGTTCAAGTGGAACCTGTGAGAATTGGCTCATCGGTTCATCGGGCCATTGGGTCATTGAAGAACAAAACCCGAAATCAATGATCGCCCAGCGCCCGTCTTACGAGTTTCGAATTCCGATTTTGTTTTTCAATGACCCAATGGCCCGATGACCCGATTTCTTTACCCGATCTCCTCGAGAATCTTCATCGCCCCGTCAACATCGGCGCCATCATGCAAGATGGCGCGGCAGGCGCGGATCATCCGTTCCGGATGCGGGTGTTGATAAATGTTCCGTCCGTAGATAACTCCCGAAGCCCCTTGCCGAACCAGCGTGTGGGTTCGCGTCAGGACCTCACGATCAGCAACCCTCGCTCCCCCGCGGGGCAGCAGCGGCCGGGGAGAGGCAGCCTTGACGACCCGGTGATAATCGCTGACATTCTCGGCGATGTCCGCCTTGACGATGTCCGCGCCCAATTCCACTGCCTGGCGTGCCAGGGCCACAGTTCGGTTGATGTCAGGATTCACTTTGTACCCGCCTTTTTCATCCGGGACTAGGATCATCGGCTCCACCATCAACGGCATTCCGAAACGCTCGCACTGCGGCTTCACGCGAATCACGTTTTCGACGCACTGGCCGTGCAGATCGGGCTGGTCGGGGGACCAAAACAGGTTGACGACGATGGCGGCCGCATCCAAAGCCACGGCTTGCTCCACCGCCTCGGCGAGCAATTTACAGTAAACCACCGTCGGCGTCGGCACACCGTAGAAGTTCGTGGCATCCATGCGCAACACCAATGCCGGCTTGGGTTTCTGCGCCAGATCCTGGAGCCAGTGTGCTTGCCCTGTGCTCACAAGGATGGCGTCAGGACTGGCGGCGGCAATCGCCCCCACCACCTGCTTCATATTCTCGATGCCGGTAAGAAAGCTGGCCTCGTTAGCAATACCATGGTCCAGTGCTACTTGTAAGCACTTGCCGTTCTGAGTAAATAATCGATTCATCCTGGGATTGACAGACATTCGGTGAAGCTCCTTTAAGCGTGAGTGGTAAGGATTAGCCGTCCATTTTAGCTGGGATTCTTTATGTGGCCAATTTTTCTAATCGAACGGACGATACTGCGGGGCGGAATGGCGAACGACGTCACCGATCGGCAGTCGGACATTTTGACTCAGTCCGATTCGCCTTCCGATTGCGGTGCCCGGCGTCGGTGCAGGAAGACAGTGACTGAATCGCCGGCGCGAGTTTGGTGGGTGGTAACAAGGGGTCGCCGCCAAGTGTATTGACAACGAGTATTTTATTCCGCTCTACGTTTGCTTCTGTGCGAATGCCCCCACGGGGCTTCTACGGGACGAGGGCAATCCTACCCGCTGGACGAGGTCGTGGAATCGCGCATCGGAGCGGAGGTCGTCGAACAAAGGATCGACAAGGAGATAGATCAGCCAATTGGAACGTTCTTCGCAGGCATTGTTCATCCATTGGAACGCCTGGTCGGGTTCTCCGAGCCGCGTATAGAGCGCGGCGAACCAGCAGGCCGGGACATAGCGGCGCTCCGCCCAGCCTCGCAGCAGTTCAATACCACGGCGCAGTTCCTCGTGATGTCCCGCAGACAGCACCCGGCCCAGCACAGACATGGGGACTTCTCTTCCTTCCGTGAGGGCGAGTGCGCGTCGATACTCTTCCGCGGCTTCGTCCCGAGCGCCCGCGCGCTCCAGCACGAAACTGAGAAGCGAACGCGCGGGAATATAATCCGGCCGCAATTCCAGGGTGAGTCTGAGGCGATTGATCGCACGCGCAAAGTCACGGGCAATGTAGAGAATGAAGCCGTAGTCGGTGTTGATGGTTACGGAAAAAGGATCAATATCGTGGGCCGCCGCGATTTGAGTCAGCGCCTCATCAAACCTGCCGAGCGCCAAGAGCAAGTCAGCGTAAGATTGATGCGCCTTGGGATAGTTGGGACTCAAGTCAATGGCCGCGCGAAACCCCCGCTCCGCCGCCTCCCAATCCCAGTGATAGTTCTTGTGAATACTTGCCAAGGCGCTGTGACCCGCCGCCAGCCGGGTGTCAAGTTCCAGTGCACGGCGAGCCGCCGCTTCCGCCAAGGGGGCCGCCAGGCGAGGCGAAACCGCTCCGTAATCAAGCTGGCAGGTGAGGAAGGAGTGGCCATCCGCCAAGCCCGCATATGCCTGCGCATAATCGGCATCGATTCCCACCGCCTGCTCGTACAACAGGATGGCTTTTCTGACGGATTCTTCCGTCCCCTGATGGTAGAGGTAACGAGCTTTCAGATAGAGTTGATAAGCTTCCGGTTTGGCGGTCGGTTGGTGGGATAGCAACCGCTGCTGTTCCCCACTGACGCGGACTTTCAGGTTCTCAGCGATGTCCCGAGCGAGATCTTCCGGTAAACACAGCAAATTGCCGCGTGGACGCGTCCAGCGGTGACCCCAAGTCTGGCTTCCCGTGGCGGGATCCACCAACTCCGCCTGAACACTCACATTATCGTTCCAAAGCATAATTCGCCCCGTCACCACCGCGCCCACACCCAGTTCGCGGGCGATCGCTGCAGGATCCTGATTCGTACCCTTGTACCGGAAGGCCGTGCTTCGCGCCACCACCTTCAATTGGGGCAGCAGAGACAGGACATTGATCAGGCATTCGGTGATTCCGTCGCTAAGATAATCCGCCTCCGGCTCGCGGCTTTCATTCACAAAGGGTAACACCAGCAGCGAGTGGATTCTGCGGCTCGGCGGTTCGATCGGCGAAATGGGGGCAATCAAGCGATATCCGGTCTTGGGGATGGTCTGAATCACTTGGGGAGCTTTGGGGTCATCGCAAAAGACCCGGCGAAGCCCGGAAATAGCGCGCGTCAGCACATCCTCAGTCACGAAGGTATCCGGCCATACGCCGCTGATCAGTCGTTCCTTCAGCACCACTTCGCCGGCGTGTTCCGCTAGATGCACCAGCACCCGCATCGCCTTGGGCTCCAGGCGGATGGATTCATTTTGCATGGAAATGGTGTTCAATCGCGGTTGCACCAACCACGCCCCAATTTGGAAGTCGGCACCCATTGTCATCCCTGCTTAGTTTCCGCGTTTAATTTCGATACGCCCCACACCGAATGATTACACACGGGCAAGCTGGTTTCCACACGGTTCTTGCGAGACGTCCGAAAATCCATCCTCATTCCAGCGGCTTGATTTCCTTCAGGAGTTTCTGGAAGCGGGGGTCGGTACGCAAAAACTCACACGCCGGATCATCCTTGGCGTGCAGAACTCCGTCGTCGCGAACCTCCAGTCCTTTCTCCAACAACGCAAGTGTGCGGTCTTTATCTCCGAGCCAGGCGTAGATCGCAGCCATGGCAGCAGGTGCTACGTACTGTTTTTTGGACAGCTCCTCCAATTGCCGCACAGCGGTGAGGGCCTTCTGCTTTTGCCCGCAGCGCGCATAGGTTTCACCGGCCATCAAGAGGGCGTCAGGCGTCCCGG
>Ga0207101_1026_pt1 | contig 31052 bp, 26 predicted proteins | sample Alteio_BWMinHeat_83_FD_153581 | JGI IMG/M metagenome (GOLD analysis project Ga0207101, IMG submission 153581) | Enriched cells from forest soil in Barre Woods Harvard Forest LTER site, Petersham, Massachusetts, United States -... | ecosystem: Environmental > Terrestrial > Soil > Temperate forest >...
TCTTCAGGTTTTGGTTCGAAACATCCACGCGCTCTTCCAGCACATTCAACTGCGGGTCGTTAAAGACTTCCCACCACTTACCGCGAATCGTTTGGTCCTGGGGTTGAGAGGGTTTCCATTCGCCACTCGGACCGGCAACACTGGGCGCAAGTTCCTTGTACGCGGGAGGAGTGGAAACCGTGGGTTTCGCGTACTTGGGTCCGGGGGTGCAGGCGGCGAACGTCAAAAGCACGGCGGCCAAGAGGGCGGGCGGCCAAACACGCAGGGACTTGCCACGATGATAAGCATTCTTCCAGGCTGATCCCAGCAGAATACGGCCCGCTCCCGCGAAGCAGGAGACCGTCAATCGCCATAGGTAAAACCTACGGAGACGGAAAGTCCACAGTGATTCCGGCCCTGAGGGGGCCGACCGTCGGTCGTTTTTGGAGCAGGCTGCGTTCATCGAATTTCAATTCCCATTTCCAGCGATTGGTGCTTTCGTATGGTCAACGCCTTCGGGGTTGCCGCTTTGTCGCATGGCTGAACCGCAGGTTAAAACCTGCGGCTACTCACGGCGCGTCCCTCCGGGACGGCCCAGAACGTAGATTGCTTCTCACGCCTGACACCTGATATCCAACACCTGCTCTTTGACTTCCTTTGTTTTCAACAATATCTCCGGATGCACCTTCATTTTCGAAGAACGGGACTCGTGGGAGCCGGATGCACGAGCACCATCGACCTTGCCGCAACCGCAATCCTTCGTCACCGACACGCGCAGCAAAATGCGCTCGGCTCCCGCGAAGCGGGGAACCGTGAATAGCCGTAGGTGAAACCTACGGAAACGGTTCGGACTGAATGCCTCCGGCCCTGAAGGGGCCGACCGTGCACGGCCGTCACAACATGTATCGCTTATCAAATGCAATTCCTGCCTCCACCAACAACTTACGGTACTCCTCCGCAAAGGTTGTGCGGTGATGGTGTTCTTCCTGCCCTTTGATGTATTCGATCAAGGCGGCAATTTCCCCCTTGGAATGCGTGAAGGCGGCATATCCGTCCTGCCAATGAGAGAAGGAGGCAAACATAAGTTTTCCTTAATCCATGCAGACGAACCGGTTTTTATTTCCTTGACGAAATCGGCTAAATTCACCGTAGGGTGGAGGCTTGTAAGAATGTGAACATGATCTGCCGCTCCGTTGATACGGTATAAATGGCCTTGGCGATTTTTCACGATGCCCCAAATATACCGGTACAAATTCTCGCGATGGTCCGCCTTTAATACGGCTGCTCGCTCTTTGGTCGAAAAAACGATGTGATAACAAATCTGCGTGTAGGTTGACATTCCGCAAAATCCTGACGGTCAACCCCGTTGGGGTTGAGAACTTGTAACGGTCTTTTCGCCGCAGGTTAAAACCTGCGGCTACTCAGGGTGCGTCCCTTCGGGACGGCGCAAAACGCACATTGCTTCTCAGGGCTGACACCTGATGCCTATACCTAACATCTGCTTTTTCACTTTCCTTTTTTTTCAACAACATCTCCGGATGCACCTTCATTTTTGAAGAACAGCAGTCAGGAGCTAGAAGGCTTCGGAAAAACCGTCCGCGCTGTCATCCTGAGCGGCAGCGAAGGATCTGTATTTGAATTTTCAAGCAACTACAGATTCTTCCTTCGCTGTGCTCAGGACCGCCTGCTGGCTCCTCAGAATGACAGCTTTCATGAGTTTTTCCGCAACCCGCGAAGAGCCAGGAGTCAGAATCGGCATCAAGGAAGGCACACGATCTGTTGACTTCGGACTCCGGACCTCCGACTTCGGACTTACTTCCTTGACAGCTTCTCTTCTAGTCCGAGTCCGCCCCCCAAGACTCCGCCCCCGGGTTCGCAATACGAACTTCCTGTCCGTCTACCAGTGAGTCCGGGGGGTTGCTGATAACCTTTTCATTTCCGTCAAGGCCGGCGACCACCTCGACTTCCGTTCCAAAGTCCCGGCCGATGGTGATGGGAATCATGACGGCAACGCCTTTCCGCACGACTCCGACGCGCAGACCCTCGGAGCGAAAGATCAAGCATGTTACCGGAATGACGATGGTCGAGGCCGCCGAGGGGAGTTTGAAGTGGACCTCGGCGTAGGCCCCCGGCGGAATTTCGCCGTTGGGATTGGCTACATCAACCTCGGTCAAAAGCGTACGGGACGGCTGGTCAATGGCTTCGGCGTTGCGCACCAGTTTGCCCGGAAAGCGACGGCCGGCAAACTGCGGGAGGGTCAAATAAGCCAGAACGCCGGGGACTGCTGCGGGGGAGTAGATCTGCGGGACGTTCACGTACACGCGCAGGGTATTGATGGCAGCCACATGAAACAATTCCTTGGCGCCGGGGCCGCTACCGGAACCGATTAGCTGGCCGATATCCGTATTGCGAGCGGTGAGGATGCCATCAAAAGGGGCGTAAACCTTTTCAAATGATTGCAGTTGCTCGAGGCGCTTGACGTTATCGACAGCGGAATCCACCATAGCTTGTTTGGACTGGGCATTACCAACGGCGTTGTCAACGTCCTGCTTGGCGACGGAATCGCTTTTGAGCAGCGACTGGTAGCGCACCGAGGTCGTTTGAGCCAGTTCATAATTGGCCTTGGCTGTCGAGGCATCGGCGCGCGCGGCCTGAAGCTGCTGGTCCAACTCGGGAGTATCGATTTCCGCCAGGAGTTGGTCCTTTTTCACCCTGCCGCCAATGTCCACGTACCACCGCTTCAGGTAACCATTAGTGCGAGCATAAATAGGAGCGTCGATAAATGCCTGGATGTTCCCGGGCAGGACAATTTCCTCTTGCGGTGCGCTGCGCTTGGGCTGAATCAAGGCCACGGAGGGCACAGCGAGATTCTGCGTGTCCATTTTCACTTCGTTCGAGGTGCGGACACGCGCCGAAACGCCATGGTATATGACGGCGCCCGCAACGACCAGAACAAGCAAAAGTCCCAGAAACACCTTGGCTGACCCGGACGACGACGGTCGTTGTCCCGGCGAACCGGGACCTCCATTCACGACTTCCGGCGCCTCAATGTCGTAACTTTCCTCAACACTCATTCAGTCCTCCGAAGATCGCGTGATCGGGCGATCCGGTGATCGGCTGATCGGGTGAATTGATCAGGCGATCATCTGGTCGGTTAATCGATTCCATAGAAAGTGACCTCGGATGTTGCCGCTCTTTGCTCATCCGATCTCCCGATCACCCGATTTTCCGATCTTCTGTTCTCTTCCTCCATGCACCAAGCTGAACACCGTGGGCACAAAAAACAGCGTCGCGACGGTGGCGAACAGCAGACCGCCGATTACGGCGCGGCCCAAAGGAGCGTTCTGTTCACCGCCTTCTCCCAATCCCAGGGCCATGGGCACCATGCCGATGATCATGGCCAGAGCCGTCATAATGACCGGGCGAAAACGCGTGAACCCGGCCTCCAGGGCCGCACTCGTGGCGCTCATGCCTTCTTCCAATTGTTCTTTGGCAAAGCTGACCACCAGGATGCTATTGGAAGTGGCAACGCCCACGCACATAATCGAGCCAATCAGTGCCGGCACGCTGAAGGTGGTGTGGGTGGCAAACAGGAACCAGAGAATTCCTGCCAGTCCGGCCGGTAGCGCCGAGATAATGATCAGCGGATCCAGCCAGGACTGGAAGTTCACTACCACTAGCAGATACACCAGCACGATAGAGAAAACCAGCCCGGCCAGTAGTCCCACGAACGACGAACGCATGGTGTCAATTTGCCCGCGCACGATGGTTCGCGAACCGCGCGGCAAATCTCTCTCGCTCGCGTTCACAATGCTGTCGATGTCGCGCGCCACGCCTCCCAAGTCTCTTCCCTGCACCGAACCGTAAATGTTGATGACGGGTTGGACGTTGTAGTGCGAAACGGCCGCCATCGACGCCCCGCGATGGATGGACGCGAGATTTCCCAGAATTTGTGGAGGCGCGCCGCTGGCGTTGGCAATGGGGATGTTTTGCAGATCCTGGAGTGAGTTGGTACGGTATTGCGGTGTCTGGGTGGTGATGGCGTAGCTCACTCCCGTCCGGGGATCCATCCAGTAGGTGGGGGCAGTTTGAAAGCTGCCGCTTAGGGAAACCAGCAAATCGCTGGCGACATCGCGGGCGGTAAAGCCCACTTGCGCGGCGCGAGTGCGGTCAATGTCAACCTGAAGTCTGGGCAGGTTGAAGGGCTCCTGAATGCGCAGATCCACCGCGCCCGGAATGTATTTGAGCTTGCGCATCAGGCCCTCGGCAAATCGCCGATTTTCTGCCAACTGCTGGCCCACGACTTGGATATTGATGGGTGCGGGGAGGCCGAAGTTCAAAATCTGGCTGACCATATCTGAAGCCAAAACGTAAAACGTGACGCCGGGAAATTCCCGCGCCAAGCGCAACCGCAACCGCCGGAGGTACTCCGCCGTGGGGTGATGATCCCGGGTGAGCGCCACCATGATGTCAGCATCGCCCGTGCCGATGGGAGCGGAGTTACTGTATGCCAGATTGACGCTGCTGTACGGCAGCCCGATGTTGTCGATAATGCTGGTCACTTCCCGAGCGGGAATTTCCTCGCGGATGGAATTCTCCACACGATCGCAAAGCTCCGCCGTCTCCTCGATGCGCGTTCCGGTGGGAGCCCGGACGTGCAACGTGAATTGACCACTATCCACCTTGGGGAAGAAGTCCTGGCCAATCCAGGGTACCAGCAGCACGGAAGCCGCGGCCGCGAGCAGCACCCCTGCCGCCAGCCAACCGCGGCGGCCGAGACTCGCCGTCAGCAATACCTTGTATCGTGCGCGCAGCTTTTCAAACGCGTGCTCGAATTTCAACTGCAACCGCGCCAACAGGTGGGGTTGGGATTCCAGATTCTGTGCATCGTGCTCGTGGCCGCGGAGCAAGTACCGCGCCATGGTCGGCACCAAGGTCCGCGACAGCAGGTACGACGCCAGCATGGCGAAGCTCACCGCCTCCGCCAAGGGAATAAAGAGATGCCGTGCTACCCCCGTCAGGAAGAACATGGGGACGAACACAATACAAATGGACAGGGTCGAGACAAAGGCCGGAATGGCAATCTGTGAGGCGCCATCCAGAATGGCCTGCAAAACTTCCTTCCCCATAGCAATGTTGCGGTTGATGTTTTCGATCTCCACCGTGGCGTCGTCCACCAGGATTCCTACCGCCAGCGCGAATCCTCCCAACGTCATGATGTTGATCGTTTCGCCTAGCGCACTGAGCACGATCAGTGACGTCAGAATCGAGAGCGGAATCGAGACCGCAATAATGAGGGTACTGCGCCAGCTTCCAAGGAACAGCAGAATCATGGCCGCAGTAAGAAGCGCGGCCAGCATCGCTTCTCTGACCACGCCGGAAATGGCGGCCCTGACGAAAATCGACTGGTCATTCAAAGCGTGGATTTGCAACTGCGGAGGTAAGCTCTTCTGAATAAGCGGCAGTTCTGATTTGATTTGAGAAATGATATCCAGGGTCGAGAAATTCCCCGTCTTCATCGCCGTCATCAATGCCGCGCGCTGGCCGTTGACGCGCACGATGTTAGTCTGGGGGGGGAAACCGTCGCGGACGTGAGCGACGTCGCGAATGTAGATTACAGTATTGCCGGAGGTTTTTAGAGGCAAGTCATTCAGTTCAGAAGTAGTAAGGGGGCTGCCGTTGGCCTCGACGTCGTACTCGTAAGGGCCGATTTTGGAAGTTCCCGAAGGCAGCACAAGGTTCTGTGCCCCAATCGCATTCACCACGTCAACAGGAGAAAGTTGCTTGGCTTGCAGCAGGGCCGGGTCAAGGTCAACCTGCACCTGGCGTTGCTTTCCTCCATATGGCCAAGGGATGGCGGCGCCTTCGACGTCGGCCAGTTGGACACGAATGAAATTCGATCCCAGGTCGAACAATTGTTGTTCCGAAAGGCCGTGACCGGAGAGTCCCAACTGCAGAATGGGCACCGTCGACGCATTGTACTGGATGATCAAGGGAGGAGTGGTGCCGGGCGGCAATTGTCGAAGCTGGGTCTGCGACATCGCCGTCACCTGGCTGAGGGCAGTGCTGATATTGGCACCCGGCTGGAAGAAGATTTTGATATTTCCGACGCCGTTCAGGGACTCAGACTCGATGTGGTCAATGTCGTTGACGGTGAGGGTGAGGGAGCGTTCATTAATGACGGTGATCCTGTTCGCCATCTGTTCCGGCGAAAGGCCGAAATAGTTCCAGAGGACACTAACCACTGGGATGTTGATATTGGGAAAAATGTCTTTTGGGGTGCGGACGATGGCGAGTCCGCCCATAATCATCATCACGATCGCCATCACAATGAAGGTGTAAGGCCGTCTTAAAGCTAACCGGACAATCCACATAAACAACAGCAGCAACCAGAAGGCAGTAGGCAGAGGGCGCGGCACCCGCTCAATGACGTCCGCGGCACTTAATCGCTCCGCGTAAGCCGCGCGCTTACCAGATCGCGTGGCGCTACACCCCCTGCCCACGCCTTCCAGTTTACTGAACAGACCTTTCTCGACCCGACGTTGGAAGGGCGAAAGTTACTTCCAGATGACAATAGATCGCCCCATCCTCGCCAATTGCTTGGCAACTCGAATTCCAATCTTGGTTTTTCCGGTCAAGCATCTTAAGCGTTTTATGAAACAGGGCTTAGCTGTTGGCAAGAAGCAGGAAAAGCCCAACAGGAGGACCTCGGAGCGGCCGATTTGACGTCAAAATTTTGACGCAGTGACCCTGGTGCGTCAGGCAACTACGGGAGTTCCGGGCGGGTAATTCCCAGCTTGCGCATCTTGTAGAACAGGGTGGTGCGTTTGAGGCCTAGTCTTTCGGCAGCGCCCCCGGGTCCGCCCAGCACCCATTGAGCTTCCCGCAGGGCGCGCATAATCTGGTCACGTTCGGATTCCGCGAGCGTACGAGCCTTTCTGGGCATTCCCGCCTGCCGTAACTCGGAAAGGGGTACCTGAAGGGTTGATCCTGACGTCAGGATGGTAGCCCGCTCGACGAGATTCTGCAGCTCGCGAACGTTCCCGGGCCAGGGGTAGCGCTTAAGCGCTTCCATCGTTTCCGCCGGTATGTTATTGATTCGCTTGTCCATTCGGCGCGCATACTTGTCCGTAAAATGGGCCACGAGCAGGGGAATGTCTTCCGGCCGCTCGCGTAGCGCGGGGACGAGGATGGGGAAAATGTTCAAGCGATAGTAGAGATCGCCGCGAAATTCCCGGTCCTCGACCATCTGTGTCAGGTCGCGGCTGGTGGCAGCCAGCACGCGAGCATCGACATGGAGCGTGCGCGTGCTGCCCAGGCGCTCAAATTCCTGCTCCTGCAAGACCCTCAACAGCTTGGGCTGCAACTCCAAGGGGATGTCACCGAGCTCATCGAGAAAAAGCGTTCCCTGATGCGCGAGTTCAAAGCGGCCGATTTTTTGGGCAATGGCTCCGGTGAAGGCACCCTTTTCGTGGCCAAAAAGCTCACTTTCCAGCAAACCCATGGGAATCGCAGCACAATTCACGCTGACAAAAGTGCGCTCGCGACGTGGGCTGATATCGTGGATCGCCCTCGCCAGAATCTCCTTGCCGGTGCCGGTTTCTCCCAGGATGAGAACCGTTGAACCGGTGGGCGCTACCAATTCCGCTTGCTTTAGAATCCGCTTCAGCGCCGGACTTTCACCGATGATCGCTTCAAAGCCGTACTCGGTGCGAATCTCTTCATTAAGGTATTTTCTCTCCTCGGTTAATCGCTCGCGAGCCTCGGCTAGCTGCTCATAATCCAGAGCGTTTTCGACGCCAATGGCCACCTGATTCGCCACCTGCGTCAGAAACTCCACATCGCCCTGGAGAAAAGCGCCCTCACGCAGGCGTCCCAGGTTCAACGTGCCGATCACCCGGCCGCGGCTCATCATGGGGAGCACGCAAACGGATTTTAATCCCATGGCCACGAGATTCAGGTGCGGGCCATACCGGTTGAGCGCCCGAGCATCGAGCACTAGCGGTTCACCTGACTCAAGTACCTGGCTGGCGGGCCGACCTCGCGCCGTCACCACGATCTCCTCCTGCCAGGATTCCCCGCCTTGGTCGAAATCGCGCGCATAGACTCTGAGCTGCTTGCCACCCTGCTCCGGCAGTAGCACGCTGGCGTAGTCGCACTCCATCACTTGCCGAACGCTTGCCGAAATGGCGCGAAAGAGTTGGCGAAGATCAAGGGTAGACACCACGCGGTTGTTCAAATCCAGAAGCAGCCGCAGGCGATCGCGCTCGTGTTCGAGCTGCAGTTGCAATGCTTGGGCGGCCTGGTGGCTCAGGGCATTGTCCACGGCCACCGCCACCTGGCGGGCCACCAGCTGAAGGAACTCCACCCCCGCCCCGCCATACGCCCCCACTCGCTGGCTGCCGAATCCCACGGCTCCCAGGCGGCGATGTGCCGTGGTGAGCGGCATGATGCAGAGAGATCTGACCTCGTAGCTTCGCAACAGGTCCATGGCCTTGGGGAAACGGGTCTCCTGTTGCATGTCCGGAACGATCATCGGGCGCTGCTCGTGCCAAACCCAGCCGCTGGGGGAATCTTCCACGTTACGCTCAATCACGTCCACATAGGCTCGGTTGGGGGATTCCAAAATTTGCAGGCGCATGACGTTGCGGGTTGGATCATGCAAGACCAGCCACATCGTGTCGAAGTTTACCAGGCGAGGAAGGCGTTCGATAAGATCGTGAAAAAGCGCCGGCAAGTCGCGGTGAGTCGCAATCGACTCCATGACCTCCAGCAGCGCCTGATGCTGCGAAAGTGGCGGGTTGAGCGGAAGGCTCTCTTGGGCAGCAGTGGAATCCGGCATGATCATGAGGATACTACAAAGAAGGAGTGCGTAGACGTCTCCCTGACCCCGAATCTTCATAAATAGCAAGCGGCCAACTTGCTTGAAACCTTCCGCATCGAAAAAGTGATAACATAAGTGTGCCTATCAGTTATGCGCCGGACGTAGCGGTTTGGTCCTACCGGTTTGCAGAGCATACTTGGTACGTATCATGGAAGTCCTGCTGAACACAATCTGGCTGCTGTCTTCTGTCGGCGCCTTCGTTTGTTGGCGGCGCGGCAGAACGGCTGCCGATCCTCACGATTGCCGGGAAAGCAATATCCTCGCGGCTCTGGCTCTTGCTTGCGCCTTATTGCTGCTCTTCCCCGTAATATCACTCACCGACGACCTGCATGCGGAACAGTACCCCATGGAGGATTCCTCCCGCTCGGTGATGAAAGCCAAGCACCTGGAGCAAGGGTGCCTCCACGCCGGAAAATCGTCTTTCATGGATGCCGTGACCAGTGCCGCGAATTCAACCTCCGGCTTGAATCTGGTCGTAGGCGTGGTCGTCCTGCTGGAAATCCAACCTTTCTGCCTGACCCTAACTTCCTCGCACCTGGGCCGCTCACCTCCGTCCACTCCATAAGAGATTCCATCTGGCCGCCCTGGGCAAGTGGCTCTTCGGACTTCACATCAGACAGAAGCACGAGGGCCGCCAAGCATGGGCTGACGACGGCGCCGGTGAATCTCCAAGCCGGGTGCACATGCACCCAACCCCAGGCCCGCAAGGCTCGCCGAAAATGCCTCTACCAACGGTTCGGAGCTTAAGCCAAGACGTTCTTCCCGATGCTGGGTCAGCGCCGGTTGTAACGCAGAAGCTTTATAGGGTGCTGGTGAGCCGACACACTGCGCGCCGCAGGAGCGCAAAATCTACGGAGTGAGACTATTTGGAGGCGGCATGCTCGATAGCCCTGCGGAGAAACTTCCATGTTGAATCGACGACTCCCCACTGCTCTCATTCGGTGTTTCATCATGACTCTTGTTTGTGTCATGGCGGGCTGCAACCACCCCACAACCACTGACGCCGGTGACCCGGGCGAAGTGAAGGTGGAGGAGATCCACGGCGAGGGGGCAGTGCAAGTTGAGCATCCCGAACAGTTTCGCATGGCGACGGTGGAACAGCGACCGATCGCGGATGAACTCCACGTGACCGGCGTCGTCGCGCCCGACGTCAATCGCACCGTGCCCGTGCTTTCGTTAGCCGGCGGGCGAGCGGTGGACATCCGAGCCAAACTGGGCGATGAAGTCACCAAAGGACAGGTCTTGCTGGTCATTGACAGTCCCGATGTTTCGCAAGCTTTTTCCGAATACCAGAAGTTCCAGGCAGACGAGGCTTTTGCCCAGCAGCAGCTGGCACGCGCGCGCGACCTCTATGACAAAGGCGCCGTTGCCCACCAGGATTTGGAGGCGGCGGAGAATGTGGAGCATAAAGCACAGGTCGACGTCCGTACCGCTAAACAGCACATTGCCGTCTTGGGTGCGGATCTGAATAACCCATCTCCCCTCGTTTCCATTCGTGCACCGATATCCGGCGCCATTGTGGAACAAAACGTGACCGGCGGCGCCGGCGTTCGTTCCCTCGATAACTCCCCCAATCTTTTCACCGTTGCCGATCTATCGAAGGTCTGGGTGCTCTGCGATGTCTATGAGAATGATCTACATCGCGTGCATCTGGGCGACCCCGCGGAGGTAAGGCTGGTTGCCATCCCCGAGCGTGCTTTCACCGGCCGCGTGGGAAACATCAGTACGGTCCTCGACCCATCGACAAGAGCGGCCAAAGTCCGTTTGGAACTTTCGAACCCCGACGGCCAGATGCGCACCGGGATGTTTGCCACGGCCATATTCCGGTCGCGCACGGAGCAAATGCGGCCCACCGTTCCGACGACGGCTATTATTCGTTTGCACGACAAGGATTGGGTCTTTGTACCTCTGGGTGGAAAACGATTTCGCCGCGTGGAAGTGCAAGCAGGCCCGGTTTCCGACAGCTATCAAGTCATCCAGAGCGGCGTGGCCGCGGGCGGAAAAGTGGTGGCCAACGCTCTGCAATTCTCGAGCGCCGCGGGCATGGAATAACTGATGATTCGCTATCTGGTGGATTTCGCTCTGCGCGAAAAGTTCCTGGTCCTGAGCCTCGGCGTCGCACTGCTCATTTGGGGAGTCATTTCGTTTCACCGGCTGCCCGTCGAGGCCTATCCGGACGTCGCTGACAATTACGTGAACGTGATCACGCAATGGCCGGGCCGCGCTGCCGAGGAGGTGGAGCGTCAAGTCACTATTCCCATTGAATTGCAGATGAACGGCCTGCCCCATCTCGCCCACCTGCGCTCTGTGTCTTTGTTTGGAATCTCCTCGGTGACCATGATCTTCGATGATGAGTCCGACGACTATGAAAACCGCCAACGCGTGCTGGAGCGCCTATCCCTGGTGAACTTGCCCGCCAGTCTCAACCCACAAATTGGTCCGGACTATAGCCCGGTGGGCCAAATTTACTTTTACACCCTGCAAAGTACCGACCCTCGTTACGACACCATGGCTTTGAAATCGCTTCAGGACTGGGTAGTGCTTAAACAGTTGAAGTCCGTCACAGATGTTGCCGACGTGGATATTTTCGGAGGGACCACGCGGGAATATCAGGTGCAGGTGGATCCCAACAAACTGATCGACTATGGCTTAGGGATCACCCAAGTGGAGCAGGCTCTCGCGGTGAACAACGTGAACGCCGGAGGAAGCTTTGTGGAGCGTGGACAGCAGGCCTTCAATGTTCGCGTGGTGGGCCTGATGCAAACGGCGGATGACGTGGGAGCCACGGTTCTGAAGGCGCAGAACGGCACGCCCGTCCGGGTCAGGGACGTCGCCGTCGTTTCGCAAGGGGCGAAGATTCGCCTGGGGAAACTCGGCAAGGCGGTGCACCGTAACGACGGCACCGTGGTTGACGACGACGATGTGGTTGAAGGGATCGTATTGCTGCGTAAGGGGGCGGACGCCGAAAAAGCTCTAGCCACTCTGCATGAAAAGGTTGATTATGTGAATCGCTACGTACTGCCTCCGGGCGTAAGAATCGTTCCCTACCTTGACCGAAGCGATCTGGTTCACTCCACTACGAAAACGGTTTTGCACAATCTGGGCGAAGGCATCACGCTGGTGATCATCATCCTCTTTCTGTTCCTCGGCAACTTCCGCAGCGCCTTCATCGTGGCGCTGACGATTCCCTTCTCCCTCCTCTTCGCCTCAATATTGCTGGACCTTCGCCACATTCCCGCAAACCTGCTGTCGCTGGGCGCGCTGGATTTTGGCATGGTGGTGGATGGCTCGGTGGTGATGGTGGAAAACATCTTCCGTCATCTTAGCGACCGGCGCGACAACAGCAAAAGTTTGACGGAAACTATCCGCGAGGCTGCGCACGAAGTCCAACTTCCCGTCTTCTACGCCATTGCCATCATCATCACGGCCTACCTTCCAATTTTTACTTTGGAACACGTCGAGGGCCGGCTATTTCACCCCATGGCCTGGACCGTGGCGTTCGCCCTGCTGGGCGCGATTGTCTTTGCCATCTTACTTGCCCCAGTACTGGCAAGCTACTTCTTCCGGGGACAGACCCACGAGTGGCACAATCCGGTTTTGGAACTTATCACCCGCGCATACCGCCGAACCATCGAGTGGACTCTGCGCCACCGCGCGCTGACCCTGGGAAGCGGCGTGGCAATTGTGGCGGCGACATTCGTGCTGGTTGCAAGCGGCCTGATCGGTTCCGAGTTTCTCCCGCATCTTGACGAGGGCGCCATATGGGCACGCGGCACCTTGGCTCCCAGCACCGGTCCCAGCGAAGGAATCCGCATCATGGACCAAGCACGCCTCGCCTTTGCCAGGTTCCCCGAAGTCACCCGAGTGGTGTCGCAAGTGGGGAGGCCGGACGACGGCACCGACGCCACGGGCTTCTTCAACACCGAATACTTCATCGACTTGAAGCCGCACAACCAATGGCGGAACAAGTTCCATAAGGACAAAGAGTTGTTGATCGCTTCGCTGGATGCGGAAGTGGAAAAAATCAGGGGCGTGGACTGGAATTTCTCCCAACCCATCTCCGACAACATGGAAGAAGCGGTGAGCGGCGTAAAGGGCGAACTGAGCGTCAAGATTATCGGCGATGATCTGAACGTCCTGGAGAATAAAGCCGACGAAGTCGTAAGCGCCATGCAGCCCATTCAGGGTATCGCTGACTTGGGAATTTTCCGAGTTCTTGGCCAGCCCAATCTGAACTTAATTGTGGATCGCGCCAAAGCCGATCGCTATGCCATCAATGTCGCCGACATTCAGGACGCCATTGAGACCGCCGTGGGAGGGAAAGGCGTCAGCGAGGTTTTGATCGGCGAGGCGCACTACGATCTGGTGGTCCGGTACCAGGCAAGCTATCGGACCACCGAGGACGACATCGCCAACATCCGCATTCTGTCGCCTTCCGGCGAACGCGTCGCCCTGGGACAACTCTGCGACATCAAGATTGAAGATGGCGCTTCGATGATTTATCGCGAGGAGAATTCGCGCTACATCGCCATCAAGTACAGCGTGCGTGGCCGCGACCTGGGCAGCACGGTGAGAGATGCAATGCACGGCATACAGCAGAAGGTGAAACTGGCGCCGGGGTACACGCTGGAATGGGCAGGCGAATATGCCAGCCAACAGCGAGCGAACGCCCGCTTGGCGCTGATTGTGCCCATTACCGTATTGCTAATTGTTTTGCTTCTTTATACGGCATTCGGGTCTTTCAACTGGTCCCTGTTGATCATGGCAACCCTGGCCACAGCTCCGATGGGAGGCCTGCTGGCACTGCTTGCCACCGGCACCCATTTCAGTGTCTCATCGGGCATCGGCATGCTTGCTCTATTTGGTGTGTCGGTGCAGGTAGGATTGATCATGATCCAATACATCAACCAGGCGCGCCGAGACCAGCCGGATATCCCGACCGCGGTCGTTGAGGGAGCCGTCCGCAGCCTGCGCCCAACACTAATGGTGATGCTTGTCGCCACGCTGGGATTACTCCCCGCCGCTCTCTCCCATGACATTGGCTCGGATTCTCAGCGCCCGTTTGCGATTGTAATTGTGGGCGGCCTTACTGCCGACCTAATTCTGAGCGTCGTTCTTCTGCCCACCCTTTATGCTCTCATTGCGCGTCCGAGTGACAAAATCGGCGGCCCGTGACGCGAAGGGCGGCAGCTAAACCTAAATGGCGGGCCGCTGCCCGTTGCCCCCAACCGAATGGGGAGGCGACCACTAGGAGGGGGTGTTTTTCGTCTTACTCAATCCCTGACTCGTCATTAGTTCATTGAGCGCTCCGCAGAGGCGCTGCCACCGCCCCCTGTTGGGCCATTTCCGGCGCCATGACCCGAATCTGTACACGGCGGTTCTGCTTGCGTCCGTCACGGGTATGGTTGTCGGCGGCGGGCTCATCGTCACCCAGCCCGATGACGTGAATTTTTACCAGCGGAACATGCTGGTCTGCGGTCAAGTAACGCACCACCGCGTCCGCGCGACGTTGGCTGAGTTCAAGGTTATACTGCTTGGGCCCGGTTGCGTCCGTGAACCCCTCCACTTCAATGACGTAGTGCTTCATAGAACCGAGAGTCTGGGTCAAACCCTGAAGTTGCTGCTGAGCATCGTCGCTCAGGTTGAAACGGTTGAAGCCAAACAGTACATTCTCGGTTTTGACCGGCTGGTAGTTATCAATGTTGTCGATTTGCTGCTCGGCCTGCGTCGCCATATTGACGCCCTTGTCAGCTGTCTGTTGGGCGCCTTGCGCGGACTGGTCGGCTTTTTCGGCATGCTGGTCAGCAGCTTGCGCTTTCGCAGTGGCATCGGAGTAGCCTTGTTCCGCGTGACGGTCAACGTCACTTATGCGTTGATCGAGTTCGTTGGTCTTCGTGTCGACTTTGTCGACTTTCTTGTCCACGGTATTGATGTTGGCTTGCAGCGGCGCAACGGCTTGCGTCCTGACGTATTGCCTGGTGGCAATGCATCCGGTAGTTCCCAGTGTCAGAAGCACAGCCCCGCCCAGGGCGAGGACATTACTCTTCGCGTCAGCAATCATCTCTTCTTCCTCCCACAAGTGAATCCTGCGTGTAGAAACAGGGCCCGCAGTGTGGCAGGCAATTCCCCTGCCATCTTAGGCAAAGACTCATCTCATAGCAGGGTAAAGAGATAGTTTGCTAACGAGTACCCAAGCCATGCAACTTTCTTACGCCTCGCAGTAGAAATTTCACTGTTGCGAGCTATTGCCAGACGGGCCAAAATCAAAGATGCAAGGTCAGGCGGTTATTCGCTCTTCTGATTCAAGGTACTGGTAACGGACTGCTGTTCTTCCGAGGGAGGTACTGCAGGCTGTTGCAACAGTTGCTCTTTGCGATAGATCAGGGCGTTGGTATCATAGGCGGCAATTTCAAAATCGTGGCCGTGGGTGATCGCGTCGCAGGGGCAAGCTTCTACGCAATACCCACAAAAGATGCACCGGTTATAGTCGATGTTATAAACCTCGGCGTAACGTTCCGCCGCGCTGATGCGGCGGTCCCTGGTGTTCTCGGCGGCTTCGATGTAGATGCAATTCGCCGGGCATGCCGCCGCGCACAGAAAGCAGGCGACGCACTTCTCCAAACCGTTTTCATCGCGCCGCAAAACGTGAACGCCGCGATAGCGATCCTCGAAGTGCACCGGCTCGTCAGGATAGTTCTCTGTAACCGTCGGCGCCAGCATCTCCTTAAAGGTCGTAGCAAAGCCCTTGGCCAGCGCCGACGCCGATTCCGCAATTTCCTTAACGATATTAGGCATAGCCCCTCGAACCCGAAGTATAGACGATGGCGCGACTCCGGGTCAACTTAAGCGCGCATTCGAGGCACGGTTGAACGAAAGCTGCCCTATAGGCGGTGCGGTGGGTGAAGCCCGGGATCCTGCTAAGCATTAAAAACAATACTGGATCTTATCAAAACTACTCCCAAAATACATGAAATACGTGCAACCTGTCCGTACCTCAATGCTTCTAAGCTGAAGAAAGAGGTGAAGTGTCGGCGCTTGTCAAGCAATGGGGGTGGGTGGTAGAGTGTTACCACGGGTCCTCCAGAAAGAACAAAATCCGCCGCCGGGAGGACATTTCTACCGGAAGTCACACCAAGGAGTTCTCTATGAGGATGTCAGCAGTCAGGATAGTCACCGGGCTTTTGGCGGGTGGGTTGTTCCTCACCACAGCATTGGCGGGCGAAACGAACCCGCCACCTCCTACCAAGGGTGATATTATACCCGCGGGAAGTCTACTGCACGTTCGACTGACCTGTACTCTGACTTCAAAAACCAGTAAGCCTGGCGACCCTTTCACGGGGATTGTCACAACTCCCATCAGCGTCGATGGCAAAGAGATTATCGCCAGCGGGAGCTCGGTAGAAGGCCATGTTGCTTTTGTGAAGCAGTCAGGCCGCGTCTCGGGCGTGGCGCAAATGCGCGTGGTCCTGGACGACATTATTACTCCTGATGACATGAAGCTGGCGCTGCCTGCCGGGCTGGACGATATGAATGCCGGACCTTGCGCCAAGACCACGGGCGACGAAGAGGGGACAATTAAGGGTTGTGGCAAGAATAAGAAGGACGCCCTCAAAGATGCGGGCATTGCCGGAGCAATGGGTGCAGGCGCTGGCTCAATGGTTGGCCTCGGTTCGGAAATCGACTGCCGGTATTACGGGAATTGTGGCGGGCCAGGGTTGGGCACTTCCATTGGCATGGGAGCGGGCATCGGAGCTGGCACGGTGCTGATCTACGACCTGCTGAAACACGAAAAGCACATTATCCTGGCACAGGGCACCACCATGACGTTTGTCATCAGCCGCTCTGTCGATGCGAGCAGCGGCAAGCCGCTCGAACCCACGCCCCCGACAGAAGCAGCAAAGCAATAACCTTGGTCGCTGCGATTCTTTGGGGACCGGTACTGGCGCCGGCAACTCCAATCGCTGCCTCCTCTTCGCTAAGGAATGCGCAATGAAACGAACCTTCTCGCTCGCTTCACTCACGGCGCTGATGGTCTTGGCCGCAAGCTTCGTGGCTTGGGGGGCTGATGGCGAGGAGATTGCCCTGCCGACGGGAACCCAGTTGGTGGTCAAACTGACGAACACCTTGAGCAACAAAGGCAGCGAAGAAGGCGACCCATGGGCGGGAAAGGTCGAGGAGCCGATATTTGCCGGCGGTGTCGAGGTCATTCCTCCGGAGAGTACCGTGCGGGGTCACGTGACCTTCCTGAACCCCGCGGGCCGCGCCAAGGGTAGAGGTGAGATGCGACTGGTGGCGGAAACGGTGTCAACCCCGGAACATGGCACGTTCACCATTGTGGCGCGTCTGCAAGACCTTGACAACAACAAAGGTTCCAAACTGAAAGACGACGAAGGGACGATTGAGGGGCCCGGCAAGAGCGCGAAGAACGCCGCGAAGGAGGCTGGCATCGGAGCCGCGGTGGGCGCCGGCGGAGGTGCTTTAATCGATGGAGGAAAAGGCGCTCTGTTCGGTATGGCGATTGGCGCCATTGGAGGACTGGCCCACAGCGTCGCGAAGAAACATCAGGGGGTGCTGCTTCCTCCCGGCACGGAATTCACCTTCGTATTGAATCAAACCTTCCTGTCAAAACGCATCACCCCCCCCGTGCGTTCGAGTTCGTCGTCCGAGTAAAGCCTTTCGCCTGTCTGTGCTAGCCAAATGGCTTTCGCTCCCCACCTAGATTCTCTTCAGCACGTCAGCGATGATCTGCTTGCCGTGGAAGCGGCCGTTCTCAATGAAGATTTCGTTCGTGTCCACGCCGGCGATGATCACGCCGGCCAGGTAGATTCCCGGCACATTACTTTCCAGGCATTCAGTATCGCAATAAGGACGATGGGTGTTGGCGTCAATCTCCACGCCAATATCGCGGAGAAACCGAAAGTCCGGATGATATCCGGTGAGGGCGAAAACGAAGTCATTCTCGATGAGCGGCACTTCCCCGCTGTTGCGATGTACGATGACGGCACCCGGAACAATCTCCTTCACTTCGGATTCGGGCAGGGAGCGAATCGAATTTTCCTTGATCCGATTTTCAATGTCAGGCCGAATCCAGTACTTGATGTGCGAACTTAGCGCGGCCTCCCGGTAGATCATCGTCACGTCCGCACCGTGGCGCCAGAGGTCGAGGGCAGCGACGGCGGCGGAGTTGGCACCTCCGATAACGGCTACTTTGCGGCGGTAGTAGGGGTGCGGGTCGGTGTAATAATGCGAGACCTTGAAAAGCTCTTCGCCCGGGATGCCCAATAAATTCGGCAGATCGTAGTAGCCGGTGGCGATAATCGCCGTCTTGGTTTGATATTCGCCGCGATGGCCCTCAACGGTTTCGGTTTCCACGCGAAATTCCCCCCGCTGCCCGGTGATTCCTAGCACTCTCTCCTGGAAACGAATGGGCAAGCGATAGTATTCAGCAACCCGGCGGTAATATTCCAGAGCCTCGGCGCGATGGGGCTTGGTGTTCAAACTGGGGAGCGGCAGCTCCCCGATTTCCAAACGTTCGCGGGAAGTGAAAAACGTCATGGTGCTTGGGTAGTTGTAAATCGAGTTCACTAGCACGCCCTTTTCCACTACCAGGACCTTTAGATTATTCGTCACCGCTTCAATCGCACATGCCAAGCCCGTCGGCCCCGCGCCGACTATCAATACGTCCACAGGTTGTTGCATCCGATTTCACGCTCCTGACCGAAAGGTAGCCTGGGTTTCACAGCCGTTTCGTTAGTGTTACTCAAGGTGGAATGCTGGCGTAAAGCGCCGGCATGAAGATCACAGTTTGCGCGCTGTAGCGGCGGTCTCCGACCGCCGCCTGCAGTTTGTACATTTTGAAACGTGCCGATGAAAGCCTCAGCCCTCTCCCCTAAAGGGGCGAGGATGGGGAATTCACGCCCGAAAGTCTTTCCCGATGCAACATTCTCCTTGTCGCAAATGTATAAACTCCAGGGGGCGGTCTCCGACCGCCGCGGTCACAGACCACCGCCACAAACAGTCTCCGCCAGCAGGGCATTCAGTTCTTTCTTAACGCTTTCGTAAGTCGCCAGCAGTGCGGGAGTGGCGTCTATGGACTCATTCTTCCAAACAAAGGCCTTCCCGCCGGCACGCTCAACCAGGATTCCGATACCGACGCCTACGCGGTAGCCCATGCTCCCAAACTGGCGGACAGCTTCGCCGGAGACATCGAGGAGCGCGACGAAACCCGATTTTTCGACCCCGGGATAGCGCGCAAACTGTTCGAAGCTGACGAATTGAAACCCCGCCTTCAGCAATCTCTCGAGTCGCGCAACCTGGGCGGGATTCAAAGGGGGTGGTGAGAGTTCAGGCGCCATCCCCGCCCTTCCCTTTCAGAGTCTGGAAAGTCTCGTGCGTGACGGCGTAGAGGACCACGCGAATACCCTTATGCACGGCTTCCCTTTCAAACCGCATCCCGATTTTTTCCATCACGCGGAGTGAATCGCGGTTGGCAGACTGGGCGATGGCTACTATCCGTTCGAGATGGTTCACGTCAAAACCGTAAGCCAGAGCGTGGCGGGCTGCTTCCGTAGCAAAACCCTTCCCCCAGCACGAGGGAGCAAGCCACCAGCCAATTTCCACGTCCGGCCCTTCCGGCAGGTGCTGGAGTCCGCAAATGCCGATCAGCGTATCATTGTCTTTGGGCAGCAACTTCCACAGGCAGATACCGAATTTCTCCCAGTTCTCACACTGCCGGTTTACGAACTCCTGCACGCGCGCGTCCGACCACGGCTCGCCTGTTCCGAGATAGCGGACCACCAGCGGATCGGTGGCGAGCTTCTGGAATTCCGTCCAGTCATCCCTCCTCCAGGTTGCGAAGCGCAAGCGATCGGTCTCCAAGATCACGTGCTGAGTTCGGTCTTCAATGCTATCCATTTAAGAACCTCCCGCGGACGTGCGCGACCGCTGCCTTCTGCTGATTGCGGCGGTGAATTCAAGTTAATGCCCGATCCACTTTCGTTGGGGCGTAGTCACCCGAACCGATGCGGCGGATTGCCCGTGCAGTCGGTCCCAGCCAGTAAATCCAGGCGCGACACCGCTCGCCGTTGTGCGTGATGACGTCCGCCAGAGCGCGCACAAACTCGCTGCGCTCCGGCTCGCGCGGATTGAAACCCTCCACCTCATCCAGGATAACGAGGTCATGCTCGGGTCGCCGCAACTGAAAGAGTTCACCGCGAACCCATTGTGCATTACCCTTCGCCGGGCGCGCTCCCGGGTAGCGCCCCAGGTCAAAAAGCTCACCCGCAACTGTTGCCTCCATCCGAAACCTCGCGGCGAGGTGCGTCAAGTGATGGTGCAATTTCATTCCGCGCCGGAGCGTGCCATATACAAACAACAGTTCGCAATCAGCAGCACCGGGCCCTGCCATCATTCGCTCCCGGCTGGTCCATGTGGATTCTGTCGCAAGAGCATAAGATCCCGGTGCGCCCCCACCGAACCCGGCTATTTCATTGGCAAGCTAAGTTCGGAACTCAGGTTTCGGTTTCGAGCGAATCGATTATTCGGCGGAGGACAGCGACGATCTCCTCCCGTTCCACGTTCCCCTTGCGGAATTTCAGGACCATCCTGAAGTCCTTGGCGGGAGGCACATAGTTGAACACCGCATGGCGCGGCTTCTTGTCAGGGTTGCGTTCCGCGCGGGCTTGCTCGCGGTTCACCAGGCCCAAAGCAAACCGCCGCACGAGGTCGCGCATTTTGGCCTCGCTGGGTTGGCGCGCCACTTGCAGCAGTTGAGACTTGGAAAGCACGCCGGCGGCGATGCACTGGGCCTTCACTTCATCCGGGATGCTGCGCAAGCTCAGGGTTTCGGTAATCGAGGAGCGGGACTTGGCAATTCGACGGGCGATTTCCTCGTGCGTCAGGGCAAAGTGATCCGCCAGAGCTTGCACGCCGTCAGCCTCTTCAAAAGGCGTCAGATCCTTGCGTTGCAGATTCTCGATGAGGGCAATTTCCAGGGTTTCGCCATCATCCACATCCTTTTCAATGCAGGGCACTTCGCGCAAACCGGCGGCGCGGGCGGCGTGGAAGCGGCGCTCGCCCGAGATGATCATGAACTTGTCCGCATCGGCAATGTAGCGCACCAATAGGGGTTCAAGGACCCCCTTGTCGCGTACGGACTCGGTAAGGCTCTGCAGATCCCCCAGTTGCTTGCGGGGCTGGGCGGCGTTGGGCTGAATCTGCTCGATGGGAATCATGCGGCCGATGGCGGCGCCGCTGCGCGAAATGATGTCCTCAACGTAGTGCGAATTGTGCCGCATCTTGACCGTCAGGGGCAGACCGGCGCGTCTAACTGACACGTTGGATTACCTCCCGGGCGAGTTGCGCGTATTCCGCCGCTCCGCTGGAATCGGGAGCGAAACTAAAAATCGTTTCCTTGTAGGCGGGGCTTTCTTCCAACCGAACATTCTTGCCGATGACCGTCTTGAAAACCTTTTCCCCAAACACTTCCCGGACCTGCTTGTAAATATCCCGCGCCAGATTGGTGCGCTTGTCGTAAAGCGTCACAATGACGCCCAGCAACTGCAATTCAGGATTGGGGCGGGCACGAATGCGCTCCAATGTCTCGAGCAAATCGTCAGTTCCTTCCAGCGAATAATACGAAGCCTGGATGGGCACCAGCAGATAGTTGGCCGCCACCATGGCGTTTACGGTAATGATTCCCAGCGCCGGCGGCGTATCAATGACGATCAGGTCAAACTCATCACGAGCCGCCACCAGCGCATCTTTCAACCGAAAAGGCGCGTCAAACTGCCCTACTAGATTCGCCTCCAGCTTGGCCAGCGAAATTTTGGCAGGCAGCAGACAGAGATTGGCAACTTTGGTGGGATGGATGACGTCCTTTAGCAGCACCCGGGAATCGGATAGCACGTCGTAGACTGAACCGTTGATTTCCTCCGGCGAAAAGAAAGTCAATGTGGTGTTGGACTGGGGATCGAGATCGATCAGCAGGGTGCGATGCTGCTTCAGGGCGAATGCGGCAGCCAGATTCACGGACGTCGTGGTCTTCCCGACGCCGCCCTTCTGATTCGCTATGGCAATGACGGTCGCAGCCATTTACGGGTCTCGGGACTCAGGGTTCGGGATTCGGGCTTGGGGACTCCGGAACCCTCTCCCGAATCCCTATTTCCAAACCCCGAATCCTGCGCTACATCTTGTACCGTCCCATATCTTCGTCGTTCAGATTTTCGAGCCACTTGCGCAACTCTTCATTACTAACTTTGTCAGTCGAGTTCCCGGAGTTTTTCGAATTCTTCAGGACCTCATCTTCCACGAAAATCGGGCAATCAACGCGCAGAGCAAGCGCCAGAGCGTCACTGGGCCGCGAATCGACGGACATCATCTGGCCGTCGCGCTCAAGCCAAATCAACGCGTAGAAGGTATCTTCGCGAAGCTCACTCACCACTACTTTTTGCACGTGCGTTTCCAGGCCCAGAAGCAGATTTTTCAGCAAGTCATGGGTCATGGGGCGAGGAGTGGTTACTTTTTCGATTTCAAGGGCGATGGCGTTGGCCTCATAAATACCCACCCAGATCGGCAGCACTGACGTCCCGCCCACGTCCTTGAGGATAACGATGGGCATGTTGGTTACGGGATCCATGACCAGACCGCGGATCTTCATTTCCACTTCCATGCACCCCCCTATTCATTGCCGATTTTCGATTGAGGATTGCCGGTAGACAACCCAATTGCTAATTTGAATTGCCAGCTAGGTCAAAGCTGAAAACGGCAACCGAGAATTGAGTATCACTTCGACTTTCATCGAAAATCGACAATCGTCAATCGACAATTCTCTCGCCCACCAAACTGTTCGGTCCGGCAGCCGTAACTCTCACTTGCCGGTAGCATCCGACCTCCGCGGGATTGCCGGGGAAGTTAAGGACGCGATTGCTGCTGGTTCGCCCAATCGCCTGCTGCAACCGCGGCTGATAGCCTTCCACGAGGACTTCAAAGGTTTCGCCCACCAGCGCCTGGTTGCGCCGTATTTGAATCTGCCGCTGGGCTTCCTGCACGAGCGCCAGGCGACGGCCCTTCTCTTCTTCCGCAACAGTATCAGCAAATTCCAGCGCCGCGGTGTTGGGCCGCGGCGAGAACTTGAACGAGAAAACCTGATCATACTCGACTTCGGCGAGCAATGAGAGTGTTTGCGCGAAGTCTTCTTCGCTTTCGCCGCAGAACCCCACAATAATATCAGTAGAAAGGCTGATGGGGCGCCGCGCCTTGCGGATAAAGCTGACTTTTCTCAGGTATTCTTCCCGCGAGTAGCCGCGGAACATACGCATCAGAACTTCCGTTGAGCCTGCCTGCACCGGCAGGTGGATCTGATCGCAGAGCGCGGGATGCGAATCGATGGCCTCCACGATGTCAGGGGTAAAGAAGCGCGGATGTGATGTCGTGAAGCGGACGCGCCGCAGTCCCGGCACCTCCGCGGCCCGCGCCAGCAATTCCGCAAAACTCCATCGTGCGGGTGAAGGATCGCGCCAGGCGTTTACGATTTGGCCCAGAATCTGAATTTCGGTGTAACCGTCGTCAACCAGACGCCGGCAGTCTGCGAGGATCTTGGCGCCTGACCGGCTGCGTTCCGGGCCGCGCGTCATGGGCACCACGCAAAAGGCACAACGCTGGTCGCACCCTTCGATAATCGTCAGATAAGCACGGAAACGGTTGTCGCGGCGGGTGAACTCGGTCTCAAAACAATCCTCGGTATCAAGATCCAGTCCCTTTACCCGGCGGCTTCCCGACTCGATCTGCGCCAGCAATTCCGGTAATTGGGGATAGCTCGCAGAACCGCACACCAAGCTGACCTGCGGGGCTCGCTCAAAAAAGGCCTCGCCCTCCTGCTGGGCCACGCACCCCAGCACGCCGATGATCTTATCGCGTGCTCCAGTCTTGCGAAAGGTTCCCAGACGCGAGAAGACCTTTTGCGCCGCCTTTTCGCGAATGCTGCAAGTGTTGTAGAGGATGATGTCAGCAGCCTGGTGGGAATCCACCGGGCGGTAACCGCGCGCCATCAGCACGCCCGCGACTTTCTCCGAGTCGTGGACGTTCATCTGGCAGCCGAAAGTCTCAAGGTAAAACGTCTTGCCGTCACCCGCCGCCATCGGTGCCATGGCAAGATCCTCGGGCGCGGGAGCCTCGACGCCGACGACTCCGTCCGGTGGAGCAGTGCCGATTTGAATTAAGTCATTTCCCATGGAGCATTGAGCCGACAAAACAGTATAGCTTGAAACCTCAACTTTGAGTAGCAGCCGCAAACATCGGGGTCATTGACGCAGCGCCTGATTTGCGAAGGCGCGCATGGGGCGCTGAATGACAGCGTGAGCAACTTTGCAAGTCGCCCTCGATGCTGCCGGACGGATCTGAGTGGCGCTCACCCGAGGAATCCATTGGTAAAGGCAACTTATACCAATTGGTGCAACGGCCAGATATCACCAATGCTATGGTGGATACGCATGGCCGCGGCTTTTTGGCTTGCTTCCATAAATCAAGTAGTTACGGCCGAGCGGAATTGGCCAACTGATTACCTTAATGAATATCGGTGGTCGCCCTAGAAAACGTGGCCAAGAATCGCTGTGCTCGTTTCCCGCACAGCCAGCAGTGGCTGTGTCACGAGCTTTCCGCCTGCTTTAGCATCGTGGCAGCGTGTTTCAGAATGGCATCGGTAATTTGGCTGCCGGAAAGCATGCGCGCCAATTCTTCGGCGCGTTCCTTTTCACCGGCAAGAGGGTTGATGGTAGTTACCGTGCGGTTGGCACGAGCGGATTTCTCCACGTAGAAATGGCGATCAGCGAAGCAGGCAATCTGCGCCAGGTGGGTGACACACAACACCTGCGCATCACGAGCGAGACGTTTGAGGCGCTGACCCACACACTCCGCCACCCGGCCCCCGATCCCGGCATCTACTTCGTCGAAGATAAACGTCACGTCGCCGCGCCGAGCGCCACGAGTGCCGCGGCCCGCACGCGCCTGCCCGACGACGGCTTTCAGGGCAAGCATCAGCCGTGAGATTTCCCCTCCGGAGGCGATTTTTTCCATTGGGCGCAGTTCCTCCCCAACGTTGGGCGAAACGCGGAATTCAATTTCATCAATTCCGGTCGCGCTGCCCTGCCCTTCCGCCGCTCTTTCGAAGTGGATTTCTATGCGGGTCTTTTCCATACCAAGCTGCGCCAGCTCTTCACGCACCAGCTTGACCATTCGCCGCGCCGCGTCACGCCGCTTTTCCGACAAAACTTCGGCGGCCTTGCGATATTCCGAAGAGGCCTTGGCCAAATCCTTCTGCAGCGCTTCCCGCCGTTCATCGGCATGTTCCAGGCTTGCCAGCTTTTGGCGCACCTCGCCGCCGTAGGCCAGAATTTCCTCCACGCTGGTTCCATACTTGCGCTTCAGTCGGTCGATCAACGCCAGCCGCTCTTCAATTTCCTCCAGGCGCACGGGATTCGCTTCCAACTTTTCGACGTAATTACGGAGGAACGCCGCCATGTCTTCCAGCGTCGCCCGCACCCCAGCCAGGGGTTCGATCTCCGGCGCAACGGTAGCGTCGTAGCGGCGCAGCTCATCGAGCTGGCGCGCGGCGGCGGCGACGCGGGAAATCGCCGCTCCCTCATCCTCGTACAACTCGGCAAAAGCGGCGCCGGCCGCAGCCCGAATTTTTTCCAGGTTGGAAAGAATTTTACGTTCTTCCTCCAGATGCCCGTCTTCGCCAGGCCGCAATTTCGCGTGTTCGAGCTCACGCACCTGAAAGGCCAGCAGGTCGAGTGTGCGCAGCCGCTCCTGTTCGTCGTGGCTCAGGCCCTCAAGCTCCCGCTCCAACTCCCGGCGCCGCAGATGCAGGGCGCGAACCGCTTCGAGGTCGGAACTCACGCCCGCGAACTGATCCAGCATGCTGAGCTGCGCGTCTCGGGCGAAGAGCGACACGTGCTCGTTTTGGCCGTGCATCTCGACCAGACGACGCGCCAGCAAACGCACGGCCGCCAGGGTAACCGGTTGGTCATTTACCAGCATTCGGCTCTTGCCGCCCGCCTGAAGCTCCCGTCGCAAGATCAATTCGCCTTCCTCACTCGCCACGCTATACTCTTCCAGCCAATCGGCCCACGGAGCTTTTCCCTCAGCGGCAAAAACCGCGCTCACCAGCGCGCGGTCCTCGCCCGTGCGAATCACCTCCGCGGAGGTGCGGCCACCCAAGGCCAGACCCAGCGCGTCGACCAGGATTGACTTGCCCGAGCCGGTTTCGCCCGAAAGCAGATTCAACCCCGGTCCGAACTCGACCGATAGGTTATCGATGACGGCATAATTCTGGATGTGAATTTCGCGCAGCATGGCAGTGCGGGAAAGAGTCTATCACAACCCACCATCGTTGACTGACTTGGGTCGCTGTGTTACGTTGAATTGATGGGTGTTGTAAGTCTCCTGGGGGCAATGAGGAGGTTAATTGGCTGCTGCACTTCTGGTTTTTTACCAGGGTTTCACGCAAGAGTTTTATCAAGGCGAAGTTTGGCAACTATTGACGAACACGGGTCCGGTAGCCCGGCTTGTTCTTTTATTGCTTTTGGCATTTTCAATTCTTTCCTGGGCGATCATCATTCGAAAATTTCGCACCTTCCGTGCTGCCCAACACGAATCCTTGGAATTTCTCCAAGTTTTTCGGCAGAGCAAGAAGCTATCGGAGATTCGCGCCTTCTGCCGCACGTTGAAAGAGAGTCCGCTGCCGGAAGTTTTCCAATTCGGCTACCGCGAGATTGAGAGCCAGGCCTCCACGGCCGAGGGACAGGGCAAGCCGCGGATTCGCAGTTTGGAAGCGGTGCGCCGCGCACTGCAAATGGGCGCGTCTGCCGAGATTGGACGGATGGAACAATGGCTGGTGTGGCTTGCCACGACTGGTACGGTGACGCCTTTCGTGGGATTGTTCGGCACGGTATGGGGAATAATCGACGCGTTCCATGGACTAGCTTCGGGCACTAGCGGCGCCACCTTGCACAGTGTCGCACCCGGTATTGCGGAAGCCTTGATCACCACCGCGGCGGGACTGTTCACTGCCATTCCCGCGGTGATCGCATATAACATCCTTCTCCAGCGCATCCGGGAATTCGGAACCCAGATGGACGACTTTTCTCTCGAATTCCTGAACATGACGGAGAGGTACTTTGTTGATTGACGATTTTCGATTGTCAATTTTCGATTGAAAGCGGCCGATGTTGCGGCGACGCCTTTCAATCGGCAATCAAAAATCGAAAATGATTCAATGATTCAATGGCGCGATGACTGAATGAGGCAATAATCCAATGGCCTTCAGCAGCCCACGAGGCAGAACGCAATCTTCCCTCTCCGAAATCAATATTACCCCTTTTGTGGACGTCGTGCTGGTGCTGTTGATCATCTTCATGCTGACCGCCCCCATTCTGGAGTCCGGCCTTGTCATGGAGACTCCCAAAACCAAAACCGTTAGACATGTTTCCCGGGAAAAAGTGGTCATCACCATTGACAAGGACAAGAATTACTATGTTGGGAACGATATGGTCAATATTCACCTGTTAGGCCAAACCGTCCAGAAGCGACTGGACGGTGCAATGAATCAGCCGGTGTATATCCGCTGCGTCGGCAACGTAAATTTCGGAACCTTCGTGCAGGTGGTGGACGCTTTGAAACAGGCAAATCTTACCAATTTGAACATCGTGACCGAGCCGCTGGAAACGAAAAGCGCCGGATCATAGGTTGGAAACGTGTTGGACCGCTACTGCATTGATGATGCCAATTGACGACTTTCGACGTAGGGCGAAAGTTTTTCAATCGTCAATCGAAAATCGAAAATGAGTCAATGTTTCAATAACTCAATGAGGCAATAGCCCGATGGCCTTCAACAGCCCACGAGGCAGAACGCAAGCTTCCCTTTCCGACATCAACATTACGCCCTTTGTGGACGTCGTCCTGGTTCTGTTGATCATCTTCATGCTGACCGCTCCCATCCTGGAATCGGGCGTTCAAGTGGATTTGCCCAAAACCACCACGGTCAAAGTTACTTCCGAGGAGAAGGTGGTTGTCACAATTACCAAAAAGGAAGAGATCTACGTCGGGAACGATCCGGTGAACATTCACCGCCTGGGGGTCACAGTTCTCGATCACCTTAAAGGCGCGGGCAATCAACCGGTGTTCATTCGCTGCGATCAGAATGCAAGCTTCGGGGCATTCGCCAAGGTGGTGGAAGCGCTGAAGCAAACAAATCTAACCAACTTGAACATCGTAACTGAGCCGCAGGAGATCAAGAACGGAGGATAGCAGTCCCCAGGTAAAGGGTGGCGAAGGTGTTCGCATGAGCTCTCAGGCCCTAACATTATCGATTGATCGGCGGGACAATCTTCGCACCACGCTGGTGCTTTCGATGGTTCTGCACGCCGCGCTCTTTGTAGTGGTTGTGACGTATACCATGTTCCATTTTCATTTGGGCGCTGGCGGCCAGACTTGGGGAACCGACGGCGCCGTCAGAATGGGGTCGGTACCCAGCCTTCCGGGTATTCCCTTGCCGACGCCGGTGGTGACAACGCCCAGCCAGGTGGCAACGCAAAACACGGGAGTGCATCAAGAGGAGCCCGAGCCCAAGAAGGAAGAGCCCCCGCCGGAAGCGCAGGAGATCCCTAAATTCAAAGACGCGGTGAAACCGGAGAAGCTAAGAAACGTCAACAAGCGGATTCACAAAACGGAGGAGCCGCCCCCCGATAATGCCATTCCTTATGGCCAAAGCGGAGCGCCCGCGATGAACTACACGCAGGTGGTCACGGCTGGCGGGGCGGGCGGCCTCAGTCTCGGACCGGACAATGCGTTTGGCACGCGATATGGCTACTATGTGGCGGCCATGCGCAATCGCATCAGTTCCAACTGGCTGATGTCAACCGTCAGCCCGAACATTCTGGCGGCCCCCCGCACTTATCTGACCTTTCAGATTCAGCGCGATGGCACCATCACGAATCCCGAGATTACGCAAAGCAGCGGCATACCGGAAGTCGATCGCTCCGCGCTGCGGGCGATTCTCGCCTCCAATCCGCTGCCCCCGTTGCCCGCCGACTACTCCGGCGGCAGCGTTAATGTGCAGTTTTATTTTGATTTTCACCGCTAGCGGCAGGTAGAATAGCGGGCCTTCGGGGCCAAAATGTATCACACCGTGATGCGTCTGTTGCCAGCGCGCAAGCATCTCAATCTATGCGGAGCCCGTTAATCACATGAAATTGCATCGAATGGCGGTTGCCTTTCTCTCAATTTTGGCAGCAGCGGTGGGGCTGTCGCTTTCTTCGCGTCGCGCGATGAGCCAGCAGGGCGGCTGGCAAATTGACACCGGTGTCAACCTGGGCGCGCCTAAAATCAAACTGGCGGTTCCGGATTTTCCGCCCAAGTCCGTCGACCAGCAATTGGTCAGCCTGACCCAGGAATTCAACCAGGTTCTGTGGACCGATCTCGAGGGGGCGGGCATTTTTGAGATGGTCAGCAAGAGTAATTTCCCGCTCAAGGTTCCCGAGGAGCCGCAGGACGTCGACTTCAACGCCTGGAGCAATCCTCCGGCTTCCGCCCAGATGTTGGTTTTTGGCAAGGCCGAGAGCCTCAATTCCAATCTCGTCATCACCGGCCGGGTGTTTGATCTCGGTAATCAGGCCAACCCCGGGGTGCTGGCCAAACGCTACGTCGCAACCATGAACGAGATCTCCACCCGCGAAGCCGCCCACCGTTTTGCCGATGAGATCATCAAAACCCTGGGCGGAGGCTTGCCCGGAATCAGCCAAACACGTATTGCCTTTGTCCGCAGAGGATCTCGCAATAATTCGGAGATCTGGGTGATGGACTACGATGGTTTTAACCAGCATCCCATTACCAGCTACCGCTCGATCTCGACCACGCCCCGCTGGTCTCCGGATAACGCCAAACTGGCCTTCACCAGCTACGCCACGGGCAACCCTGAGATCTTTCTCTTTTCGTTTGAGACTAACCGGCGCATCCCCTTCCCAACCTACAAAGGTCTGAACACTACGCCGGGCTGGTCGCCCGATGGCAGCAGGATCGCTTTCTGTTCGAGTATGGGAGGCGACCCGGAGATTTATGTCTCGAATGCCAACGGCTATAACCTGCAGCGCCTCACGCATTCGCCGGGCGTAGACGTCTCTCCGGTGTGGAATCCTAAGACCGGCAACGACATCGCCTTTGTTTCCGACCGCAGCGGCTCGGCGCAGATTTATATTATGGCGGCGGACGGCACGAATTTGCGGCGATTAACGACGTTGGGCGGCGATGCCAGCTCGCCTTCCTGGTCGCCCAACGGGCTGTTCATGGCCTTCCACTGGCGCGTCTCCGAAACCGGAACGTATGATGTCTATGTCATTGAGATTGCCACCGGACGAATTATCCAGTTGACGCACGATGCGGGACGCAACGAGCATCCCACATGGTCGCCCGACGGTCGTCACTTGGCGTTTGAATCTACGCGCTCCGGCTCGCGGCAGATTTGGACCATGCTGGCCAACGGCCTTAATCCCAAGCAGCTCACTGGCCTACGCTCCAATGAGGGCGAAAGCTGGAATGCCAATTGGTCGAACTGAAAGGAACGAGAGCCGCGGCGTGCTCGGCGTTAACGAGATCCATGGGTTGTTCGCGAACCTATGGATCATCACTTTGATGAACGTGCTTCGATAACCCTGTGCTGCACGGTCGGAAATTGCGAACTGAGAGTGAAAGTGTGGCAGAACGGTTAAATACGTCGCTAGCGCTCCGTTCCGCCGCGCCGCAGCTCGGTAAACACTGACAAAATCTCGCATCTAACCGCCGCCCAACACAAATATTTTTTCAATGGAAGATGTTGTATTTTTTGGGGAATTAGTGATAGTATCCCCAGTTCCAAAGTTTTACCTCCAACGCCGTAACGATTGAACAGCCGCAAATGCATACGCTTGGAGGGTGTTGTCTGTAGTTGCTCCAAATTACCCACGGGATATCGATATTTCTTGCCGATTCAAGGAGGATTTAAGCATGAGAACGAAGAAACGCAGTCTTGCGGTTCTCGTTGGACTTTTGGGAGTTGTACTGCTGGCAGGAGCTTGCCATAAGAAGGTCGCTGCACCGGCGCCGCCGCCAGCGCCACCACCGCCACCGCCACCGGCTCCCACTGTGACGTTGACCGCCG
>Ga0207101_1027_pt1 | contig 30730 bp, 23 predicted proteins | sample Alteio_BWMinHeat_83_FD_153581 | JGI IMG/M metagenome (GOLD analysis project Ga0207101, IMG submission 153581) | Enriched cells from forest soil in Barre Woods Harvard Forest LTER site, Petersham, Massachusetts, United States -... | ecosystem: Environmental > Terrestrial > Soil > Temperate forest >...
GCGCTGAGGTACCACGCGGTTTCTCTGGAGGGCCGGAGTTGAGGTCAGGTTGGTATATGACCGAGCTGACTTTGGATTGGCAACTCTCTAGTCCGGTGCGACAGCGCGCTCAGCTGAGCCCTCCGCCAGTATCGTCGTCCGGTTCTGCCAGTTGAAGTCGAAGAAATCCGTTTGGAAGGAGACAAAACTATGAAATTGCAAGACCCGATTACGAGTGCTCAGACCATGTCAAGAAGTATTCTTCGGTTAAACGTCGCGGAAGAAAGTCGCAACAATGGGCCAACTTTGGCACAAATCCGTGAGCGAGCGTTTGAGATTCACATCGAGCGTGGCGGAATTCACGGTTGTGACCTGGACGACTGGCTGCAGGCGGAACGCGAGCTCCAGGAGAAGTACAACAAGAGCAAAGATGGGGGGCTGAAGAAGAAATGACGCGCATATCAACACAATCGTCCTTGCGATCGCAAAGACTCTTTTCACTAACAAGTTCTGAGGAAAACAGCATGTTGAAAATCAGTTTCAGTGAAACACCCGCCGAAGAAAGATGGATTCTGCATGGCCTGCTTACCGACCCCTGGGTACAAGAGTTCAGGGCGTGCTGGCAGAAGAACCACCGCACCGATGTGCGACGTGATTGCATCGTGGATCTCAACGAAGTCACATTCATCGACAAGTGTGGTGAACAGCTCTTGTGCTTACTGGCCAAAGAAGGAGCGAAGTTCACTTCCAGCGGGACCTACACCAAACACATTATTGAGCACCTGAACGTACGACGAAAACGCAACAGTTGGAATTTGCTCGGTTTTCTGATGGTGCTTGTGTTCGTGACGGTGCTAGGCGCCGGCTGCGAACGGAGGGTAGCTTCTGCAGCGGCCCCTTCGGCGCCCGAGGTGGAAGTTGCACCTGTCATTCAGAAGGACGTGCCGGTTCAGGGTGAGTGGGTAGGAACGCTCGAAGGCTACGTCAACGCACAGATTTCGCCGCAAGTGAGCGGTTACTTGATTCGTCAGGATTATCACGAAGGCGCATTCGTCAAAAGGGGTCAAGTGCTCTTTGAGATTGACCCGCGCCCATTTCAGGCGGTGCTCGATCAAGCCAAAGGGCAGTTGGCCCAGGCCGAGGCGCAGATGGCCAACGCCGAGCTCAACGTGAAGCGTGACATTCCCGAAGCGGAAGCTCACGCGATTCCCCAGAGTCAGCTGGATACCGACACCCAGTCGCTCCGTGGTGCAAAGGCGGCAGTTGAGGCCAGCCAGGCAGCGGTGGAACAAGCTGAGCTCAACTTGGGCTACACGAGAGTGGTTTCTTTGGTCGATGGAATCGCTGGCATCAATACTGTCCAGGTGGGCAACCTAGTGGGACCGTCTACGGTCCTCACTGCGGTCTCGCAGGTAAGTCCCATCAAAGTTTATTTCCCCATCAGCGAACAGGAATACCTGCGCATGGCGGATGGCGGTGGTCCCGGCAGCGTGGACTTTATCACGCACGCTTCACGAATCCCCTTGCAGTTGACTCTCGCCGACGGCAGCACCTACCCGCATCCCGGCAAGATCATCTTCGCCGACCGTCAAGTGAACGAGCAGACGGGAACGATTCAGATCGTGGGCGAGTTCCCCAATTCCAAAAATCTGTTGCGCCCGGGGCAATATGCGCGCGTTCACACACCAACCGGCAGCATCACAGGAGCGCTACTGGTGCCGCAGGCGGCGGTGAATCAGCAGCAAGGAACCTATCAGGTGACTGTGGTCGGCGCCGATAACCGGGCGCAACTCCGGACCGTGGCAGTTGGTCCGAGAGTTGACACGCTTTGGGTAATCACATCCGGCCTGAAGCCGGGAGAACGAGTCGTTGCGGTTGGCGCTGAGAAAGCACGAAACGGCGAAGTGGTGAACCCAAGGTCTTACAAAGAAAGCGAGGAGCGCTAACCATGGCGAGTTTTTTCATCCGACGCCCCATCGTCGCGATTGTGATCGCGATCCTTACCGTTATCGTTGGCGCGATCGCGATTGCGCTTTTGCCAATCGCACAGTTTCCGAACATTGCCCCGCCGGAAATCTGGTTGCAAGCGAACTACCCCGGTGCCGACGCAAAGACTCTTGAGCAGTCCGTCGCTACGCCGATCGAACAGCAAGTGACCGGCGTCGACAATATGGAATACATGTATTCCGTAAACGCCACCAATGGTTCGCAAACCTCTCTGCTGGTCGATTTTGATCTCAAGACTGATCCAAACATGGATCTCATTCTTACGCAGTCGCGTCAGCAACTGGCAAACGGTCAGCTTCCTCCCGAGGTGACCAGCTATGGGATCACGTTGCGAAAGTCGGCCACCGCTCCTTTCCTGCTGGTGGGCTTGTACTCGCCCCACGGCACCCGCGACGCGGCGTTTCTGTCTAATTATGCATTCATCAATCTCAACGATCCCATCGGCCGGTCCTATGGCGTGGGCCGGTCGGAGGTCTTCGGGGCCGGCCAGTATGCAATGCGGCTCTGGATAAAACCCGATCAACTGGCGAAGCTGGGCATCACCGTAACGGACATTACTAACGCCATCCAGGCTCAGAGCAAGGTAAATCCGGCTGGCCAGATCGGTGGCGAGCCGGCTTCCACTAATCAGCAATACACCTATGCGTTGCTGGCACAGGGCCGTCTGACATCTCCGGAAGAATTCGGGAGCATCGTTGTTCGCGAAACTCCGAATGGCGGGATCGTGCGCGTGAAAGACGTTGCTCGAGTCGAGCTGGGCCAGCAGGATTACAGCACGATCAGCCGACTGAATGGCAAGCCCAGCGCCATCATTGCGATTTACCAACTTCCGGGATCTAACGCCCTTCAAACCGCGGAGGGCGTCCGCAAGCTCATGAGCCGGATGAAGGAGCGCTTTCCCGAAGATGTCGACTATGCGATATCGCTCGACCAGACTCTGCCGGTGACTGAAGGCATGAAAGACGTTGTCGAAACGCTGGTGATTGCGATTCTGCTGGTCATTTTTGTGGTGTACCTCTTCTTGCAAGACTGGCGGGCCACCTTGATCCCTATGCTGGCTGTCCCTGTTTCGCTCGTCGGCACGTTTGCCCTGTTCCCGCTATTCGGCTTCTCCATCAACACACTGTCAATGTTGGGCCTGGTCCTGGCTATCGGTTTGGTGGTCGACGACGCGATTGTGGTTGTCGAAGGTGTGCAGCGCCATATCGAGGAGGGACTGGCTCCGAAGGACGCGGCACTGAAGGCGATGAAAGAGCTCTCCGGACCAGTTGTGGGGATTGCGCTGGTGTTGGCTTCGGTGTTCGTCCCTACGGCGTTCATTCCGGGCATCACCGGGAGACTTTATCAACAATTCGCCATGACCATCGCCATTTCCGTGATGCTCTCCGCGTTCAATGCGCTCACTCTCAGCCCGGCGCTCGCGGGTCTGTTGCTGCGGCCAAAACCAGAGGAAGGAACTTACAAGCGCCGCGGACCTCTCGGGAAATTCTTTGACGTCTTCAATCGCTATTGGGAAAGCAGTACAAATGGTTTTGTCCGCTGGTCGCACGCGATAATTCACAAGGGCGCGCTCGTGCTGGTGCTGCTGGCAGGCTTCGGTCTGGGCGCGTTTTTCTTTGGCAGCCGGCTGCCCTCCAGTTTTATGCCGGATGAAGACCAAGGCTACATCTACGTCAGCATGCAACTCCCCATCGCGGCGTCAATGGAACGCACAAGCGCGGCTGCGAAGCAGGTAGAGGCTGTTCTCGCAAACACGCCGGGAGTTCAATACACGACAACGGTAGTCGGCTTCAACCTCCTCAGCTTCGCCCACACTAGCTACAACAGTTTCTTCTTCGTTACGTTGAAACCTTGGGACGAGCGCAAGAGCAGAGCGGAACAGTATCAGGAAATAAAAAATCGACTAAACCAGGAACTCAGCCGGTTGCCGGTCGGAACCGTTTTCAGTTTTTCACCGCCTGCGGTTCCCGGTGTTGGCACGTCCGGCGGGTTTCAGTTCGTCCTGGAAGATCGCTCCGGAAAAGATGTCGAGTTTCTTAGCGATAATCTGAACAAATTTCTGGCAGCCGCGCGCAAGCGCCCTGAAATCGGCTTCGTCACTTCCACATTTATCCCGAGCGTGCCGCAGGAGTACATCAATGTTGATCGGGACAAAGTGCTTAAGCAGGGGGTTGCGGTCAACGATGTGTATCAGACCATTCAGGCATTTATGGGCGGCCTGTTCGTTAACTATTTCAACGAGTTCGGCCGTACGTGGCAGGTTTATGTCGAGGCCGAAGCGCCTTACCGCTCGAATACGCAAGACCTTGGACAGTTCTATGTGCGCAACAGTCAAGGACAGAATGTGCCGCTTTCCGCGCTCGCAAGCTTCGAAACCCGTTATGGCCCGGAATTCACCCTGCGTTACAACGAGTACCGGTCGGCGGCAATCATCGGCAGCGCCGCGCCGGGTTATAGCTCTGATCAGGCGACCGCGGCACTAGAAGATGTCTTCAAACAAACCATGCCCCACGAAATGGGCTTCGACTACCAGGGCATGTCCTATCAAGAGCAGAAAGCCCGCCAAGGGGTTCCCGCATGGGCAATCTTTGGCCTCTCGCTGCTCTTCGTATTCCTGGTGTTGGCCGCGCTGTATGAGAGCTGGTCGCTTCCCTGGAGTGTGCTGCTGAGCACTCCCGTCGCGGTGTTCGGGGCCCTCGTCGCGCTCTGGCTGCGGCGCGTTGTGCTCGGCTGGTTTCTGCCGCCGTACATGGTTCAGATGGAGAACGATGTATACACCCAGATTGGTCTAGTGATGCTCATCGGTTTGGGCGCCAAGAATTCAATTCTGATCGTCGCGTTCGCCAAAGAGGAGTACGAACGCGGCAGGCCTCTGGTCGAGGCCGCCCTGGACGGAGCGAGGCTTCGGTTCCGGCCACTCATGATGACCGCGCTCGCGTTTATTGTCGGGTGCGTGCCGCTATGGATAGCGTCCGGAGCAGGCGCCATCGCGCGCCAGATTATCGGTACGACGGTAATCGGAGGCATGTTAGCGGAGACCTTCATCGGCAGATTCTTTGTTCCGGCGATCTTTTACGTCGTTGAGAAATTCTCAGGCGCTGAGAAACGGAAAGCATTGCCACTCACGACCGCCGAAGCGCCCAATTTGGGGGATTGAATTATGAAGAAAACTGCACTCTTAGGAATTCTATCCGTGCTGGTTGTGGAGGCGTCCGGCTGCATGATGGGCCCAAACTACAAGCGCCCGACAGTCAGCGTGCCTACAGGTTATCGCAGCGCTATGCCCGACCAACCTGCCGCAGCAGCGTCGCTGGGCAACGAGAAGTGGTGGGACGTGTATCAGGACCCAGTGTTGGCGGACCTGATTCACACCGCGCTTCAGCAGAACTATGACGTTCGCATCGCGGCGGCACGCGTCTTAGAGGCTCAGGCGCAACTCGGTATAACGCGCGCCAACCAGCTTCCCTCGGCTAGCGTCGGCGCAAGCATCTACAGCCAGCAAAACGCGAAGACTTCAAACCAATTTTCCCCCTACCAAGTCAACGCGGGTCAACTGAACCTATCCGTGATCTGGAATCTCGACTTTTGGGGGAAATACCGGCGGCAGACCGAAGCCGCCCGGGCCCAGATGCTCGCAAGCGAGTGGGGGCAGCGGGCGGTGATTTCGTCCCTCGTTGCAAACGTGGCGACGGCCTATTTCCAGCTTCGGGCGCTCGACAGCCAACTCGAAATCTCGAAACGCACGCTGGCCTCGCGGCAACAGTCCCTGAAACTAACAGAGTTCCTTGAAAGTCACGGTTCGAACTCCGGACTAGACGTAAGTCAATCGCAACAACTCGTTTATACGGCCTCTGAAACGATTCCCGATCTCGAGCGACAAATTCAGCAGCAAGAGAATCTGCTCAGCATCTTGCTTGGCGAAAATCCCGGTCCCATTGCCCGCGGTCAGGCCCTTACGGAGCAGCCCGTGCCTGAGTCCGTTCCCGCTGGTCTGCCTTCAGAATTGCTCGAACGTCGCCCGGACGTTCGGCAGGCAGAAGAAATCATCGTGGCAGCCAACGCGCAAATTGGTGTTGCCAAAGCTTCTTTCTTTCCCAGCATCTCCCTCACTGGGACGGGAGGGCTAGAAAGCAACGCGCTGAATCGGTTCATCAACGCACCATCCCAGACTTGGTTCGGCGCCCTCAGCGTCGCGCAGCCGGCCTTTCAAGGCGGAGCTCTCCGATCGGGACTAAGGCTGAGCCGAGCGCAATATCAAGAGGCGGTACTGTCTTACCAGCAAACCGTCCAGAGCGCCTTCGAACAGGTCTCCAATTCACTCGTCGCTTCTCAAAAAGATCGTGAGTTCCGCGAGCAACAGGAATTGCTCACGCAGGCAGCACGGCAGACGAATCAACTATCCGAGGTGCTCTACAAGAATGGTGGCGCAAGTTATCTCCAGGTGCTGACCAGCGAAACAAATTATTTCTCGGCGGAACTGAACCTCGTCGATGCGCAACTGAACGAGCGGCTTGCGCTTGTCCAGCTCTATCAATCGCTAGGTGGCGGATGGCAACAGTGACGGTATGGTGGTGATAGATAAGAGCTAGACAGTTATGACAAATACTCTAATTAACGTGATCGTTCGCTTTCGCGTAAAGCCGAGCAAACTTGAACTCTACAAACAAGCGATGGACTTCATCCTGTCGACCGCCGAGGCAAAGGAATCTTATGTTCTCGAGTACAATATTTATAAAAATGCCGAAGGCGTCTACACACAGTATGAGCGCTACGCGGACGAAGCCGCACTTCATCGCCATCTGGAAGCCACCATGGAAAGTCAGATCAAATGGGCCGACGCCACCTCGATTGAGCAGGTGATCGTTCTCGGCGATATGAGTGAGCGCTTTTGGAACCTCTATGGGAGCGAGAATACACATGGATACTCATTATTCAGAAAGATTAAGCGCTAGAATCTGCTCGCAAATCCCATCACACCAATCCTGGCTGAGATTCGGTAGCGGCTTGTAGCTATCTAGTTTCATGCAGCATCTAAGACAGATCATGGGCATAATCACTCCTATACCCGTGGCGAACGACGTGAACCGCGACGAAGCGCTAATCCGCACTCCTATACCCGCGGCGAGCGGTGCAAACCGTTACGACGCGATAATCAGCATAAGTGAAGAGCTGCGACGTCAGAACGACCGGCTCCAGTTGCTACTGAATCTGACGGGCAGAATCACGTCGAGCCTCGATCTCCGAGAGGTCTTACGCGCGATTGCAGCGAATATCCGCGAAGTTATACAAGCTGATTTGGTAACCGTTTCGCTGCCCGACAGAGCATCGGGGAAAATCAGAGTATTCGCCCTGGATTTTCCACACGGCAAAGGGGTTATCAAAGAAGATCTGCTCGTTGCGGCGAGCACCGCCGTCAAAAAAGCAATGGACACCTTGAAACCTGTAGTCCTTGACGGTCCAGAATCCGACAATTGCGTGCATGGAAACGCGGAAGGCATAAGAGCCACGTGCATTATTCCACTTGTAAATCGTGATCGAGTCCTCGGAATTCTATGTCCTTCGCGCACGACAGAGACCCCTTTTGTGCGAGAAGATGTTGATTTCCTGAGCCGGGCGTCAGGACAGATCGCAATCGCAATTGAAAACGCACTGGCTTACCACGAAATTTCTGAACTCAAGGACAAGCTCGCACAGGAAAAACTCTACCTGGAAGAGGAAATTCGCAGCGACAGCGGCTTCGAGCGGATCATTGGGAAAAGCGCTCCGCTAAAGCATATTCTGGAATTGGTGGACACCGTTGCTCCGAGTGATTCCACGGTTCTGCTGCTGGGCGAGACCGGAACGGGCAAGGAGCTCATTGCGCGCGCAATTCACGACCGCGGCCGACGCAAGGACCGTACCTTTGTGAAACTTAATTGTGCCGCAATCCCCACGGGCCTGCTGGAGAGCGAATTGTTTGGGCACGAAAAGGGCGCGTTCACCGGAGCCATTACGCAAAAAATCGGGCGATTGGATCTGGCCGACCAGGGCACGCTCTTCCTGGACGAAGTAGGGGACATCCCAATTGAAATTCAGCCGAAACTGCTGCGCGCTCTGCAGGAGCGCGAATTTGAACGCCTGGGAAGCACGCATACGCGCAAAGTGAATGTGCGTCTGGTCGCCGCAACGAACCGCAACCTGGAAAAAATGGTTGCGGACCGCGAGTTTCGCACTGATCTGTTCTACCGGTTGAATGTCTTTCCGATTCGGATACCCTCCCTAAGGGAGCGCAAGGAAGATATTCCCCTACTCGTTAGTTATTTCGTTCAGAAGTTCGCAAAACAGATGCAGAAACAAATTGAATCGGTACCTTCTGCAGTGATGAAGGGACTCACGGCTTGGGATTGGCCTGGGAATATCCGCGAATTGGAGAATTTCATCGAACGCGCAGTCATCCTGACGCGCGGCAAGGCGCTCGAAGTACCGCTCACAGAACTGCGAAAGACCGAAACCGAGTTGGCGGTAGATGCCGTCGTGAACAAAAAGCGAGCGGCTCGCAAAGCATTCAGCTCAGGCCCTGATATCAACGGCGGCGCTGAGGAGTACGAAAGGAAGCAGCGCGAGGAAATCATACAGGCGCTTAGCGCGTGCAAGGGCCGCGTAGGCGGTACGGATGGCGCTGCAATCCGATTGGGTATCAGCCGAACTACACTCATATACCGAATGAGAAGGCTTGGAATCTACGCGAAGCTGTATTCCTGAAAAGTGTCTGCGCTGCTCCCGGGGCACCTCTTCGTTAGATCATCTTCGTGAAAATCTCGCTGCCACGGCCTTGGAGTTCCTTCGGAGCTCAGCCCCGAGCTCGACGCGATCGCCGAAAACGGGCGGGCGATGGGGATCGAACCACCTAAAACTCCAAAGCCCTTGCCGCTAGCGGCTTCTCACCCTCGAACTGCGCTGAAAAGAAAAAGAGAAAACCAGCTTGCCAGACTTGCCAATTAGGGCCCCGTGAAAACAGCTAAGTGACTGTGGCGCCTTGCTTAGCTTATTTTTCCCACTGTTCGCAACGAGGAGGCCGGGGGTTCGAATCCCCTCTTGTCCACCAGATTTCAAAGGGCTTACATTATTTTTGACAACCGAGAGGTCCTAAGTTTTGCCAGCTAACCAGCGCACCAGGAAACCCAAGTGATTGCAGCAGTGTACTTTAGCTTGGGAGTGCCTCTTTACCGACGAGGATGTCCGCTTGCCTGTCAGGCCGGAATCCGGGATTCCGGCCTTTTTCGAAACGAGTTTAATTCTCCTCATTCACCGTAGATTCAATCCCCCATAGATCCGAGCCAATTTCCAACAGACTGACAGTGTCCAGGGGATTCGACAGGCGACTCTTGCCAGCTGAGGGTTAAGTTCCCCCTGCTGAACTGCGCATCCTCCCTGCTGCCAATATCTTGCATGAATACTCGGTTCTCCTTGCGAAATGGTGCAACGCGTGCTTTCTCCCAATACGGAAGTTGAAATTGAAATCACGGGGCAGACTGAGGACGTTGCTCATGAGACCAATCACGCAGGAAAATAGCAGGCTTGGATTTGTTGGGATCGGCTACATGGGCCGGCCGATCGCGCGGAGGTTGCTTGAATCTGGCTTCAAGCTGACAGCGTTCGACCGGAACCGTGCTAAGGCGGAGGAGTTAATTCCGTACGGCGGTGAGGTAGCGCAGAGCGTTTCGGAACTTTGCTCCAATTGCGACGTTGTGTTGTCCTGCTTACCGAGCGACGAAGCTGTGCTCGGCCTTTATAAGGGACCTGACGGTGTATTCGCCCATGCACATGGCGGGTTGCTAGTCATCGATCTGAGCACGGTGTATCCAGAGACCTCGCAGCAGCTTTCGAGACTTGGCCTGGAGCATGGAGTTGAAGTTCTCGACGTGACTATATCGGGGAGCACTCCTGCCGCCGAGAATGGGCTGTTGACCCTGTTCGGGGGCGGAGACAAGAAGTACTTCGACGCTGCCGAATCGATCTTTCGAGTTATCGCCAAGAAGTATTTTTATCTCGGGCCGAGCGGCTCCGGGGCGACGATGAAGCTCGTCGTGAACACCTTGCTGGGAATCGGAATGCAGGCGATTGCCGAAGCCGTTGCGCTCGGTGAGAAGGCTGGCCTTGATCGCATTCGCTTGCTGGGGGTCTTGTCCCAGACTGCAGTGGTCGCACCCGCGCACTTGGGCAAACTGGAAAGAGCGATGAAGAGCGACTATAGCCCGCAATTCCCGATTCGGCTAATGAACAAGGATTTCGGGTTGATTTTCGATCTTGCAAATGCGGTTGGCGCACGAATGCCCGCAGCGGGAGCTGCTTTTGAGATCAATGCCAGGCAATCGGACGAAGGACCGGAGCAAGATTTTTCGGCGGTAATTCTGCAAATGGAAAAGCGCGCGCACCTGGGCTCCCAAGGCAACGGACATGATTCGGCGTCGAGTTCGACAGTGCCGTCGTTAATGCACCCAGGTTTGACTAGCAATATAAACGATGCGTGACCAAACAAGGTAGGAGGAAAAGCATGTTGGAATACATCAAGATCGGCGGTACAAATCTCGTAAGTTCCAGAATCGCGCTTGGCACCTGGGCCATCGGCGGCTGGATGTGGGGCGGATCTGACGATCAGGAATCCATTCGCACTATTCATGCTGCGCTTGACCAGGGCATCAACCTGATCGACACGGCGCCCATTTACGGCTACGGGCGCTCCGAAGAGATCGTGGGCGAAGCCCTCTGCCAACGTGGTTGTAGAGAGCGGGTTATTCTTGCCACAAAGGTCGGACTCGACTGGACGAATGGCAAAGTCGAACGCAACTCCACGCGCCAACGCATTCTCCATGAGTTTGAGGATTCGCTGCGTCGTCTCCAAACGGACTACATCGATATCTATCAGGTGCACTGGCCTGACCCCCTGGTGCCCCTCGAAGAGACAGCAGCAACGGTGCGAGAACTCTACGAACAGGGCAAAATCCGCGCGGTCGGTGTGAGCAACTATTCGCCCGCAGAAATGGCACATTTCAGCGCCATCGCGCCGCTTCACACCATTCAGCCGCCCTACAATCTCTTCGAACGCGAGATAGAAGGCGACGTTCTACCATTCGCTCTTAGCCACAGAATCACCACGCTCACTTACGGCGCACTCTGCCGCGGATTGTTGAGCGGCGCCATGCGTCTCGATCGTCAGTTTGCCAACGGCGATATGCGCAAGACCACAGACCCCAAGTTTCAACCCCAGCATTTTGCCGGGTACCTCAATGCGGCTAGCAAGCTGGATGCATTCGCTCGCGAGAATTATGGTAAGCGCGTGATTCACCTGGCAGTTCGTTGGCTTCTAGATCAGCCGGGTATTGGTGTCGCGCTCTGGGGCGCGCGGCAGCCGGAACAGCTCGCGCCTATCAGGGAAGTAATGGGCTGGTCCCTAAAGAAAGGCGAATTAGCCGCGATTGACGCCATTCTTCGCGAGAGTATACGTAATCCCGTCGGGCCGGAATTCATGGCTCCCCCGGCCCGCGAAACCGTTGAATCTGCGACGGTCAGCGTCGGATAAACCTAAGGAAGAATTTGTTAAGATTCGGGTCGCGGGGAGCTACACTCTGCTTCGGCGGAGTAGAACCAATGCCCACGTCAAATCCTCTTCTGTGGCCCAAACCGCCTGCGATTTGGAGCTATGGGATTGCTGTTCTCTCCGTTGCCGCGGCTCTGATCATTTCGCGATGGCCGGCGCTTCATTTAGGGGATGCTCCCGTTTCGCTCTTTCTTTGCGCGGTAATCTTGAGTGCTTGGTTCGGTGGAACCGGGCCGGGATCGCTCGCGACCGCGCTCTCCGCCCTCGCTTTCTATTATTACTTCTTGCCGCCGACTCATTCGTTGGCTGCAAAACCTGAAGAAATACCACGCCTACTCATTTTTCTAGTGTCAGCGGTATTTGTCGGATCACTGAGCGTGGCGCAAAGGCGCGCCACGGAATCGCTTAGGAGCGCGCGCGATGACCTCAAAGTAACGGTTCGAGAGCTTCAGAATACCAACGAGGCGTTGCAAGCAGAGAGCCGTGAGCGCAAATCTGCGGAAGAATCGTTGCGGCGAAGCGAGGGCTATCTGGCGGAAGCGCAGAGGCTCAGTCACACGGGCAGTTGGGCATCGATACCTGCCAGGGGTGAGATCAAGTACTTCTCCGAAGAATGCTACCGCGTATTGGGTTTTGATCCGCACGATGAACAACCGCGATACGAAACGTTCTTTCAGCGCATCCATCTGGATGATCAACCCAAAGTGAGGGAAGCGGTCGAGAAAGCAGGGCGTGAGAACACGGAGTTCGAGCTGGATTACCGAATCGTTCATCCCGGTGGCGAGATCAGAGAAATCCACGTGATAGGGCATCCCGTTCCAAGCCCAACTGGCGATTTCGTTGAATTCGTCGGTACCGTAATCGACATAACGGAGCGCAAGCGGGCAGAGGAGTCCGTGCGCCAAGCGCAGTCGGATCTCGCGCGGGTCAACCGCGTAACCACCATGGGGGAGTTGACTGCCTCCCTGGCGCACGAAGTGAATCAACCGATTGCCGCCGCTGTCACCAATGCCAAAACCTGCTTGCGCTGGCTTACCCGCGAACACCCAGATGTGGAAGAAGCACGCGCGGCGGCCATGAGAATCGTGAACGACGGAACGCGTGCGGCAGAAATCATCAAGCGAGTTCGCTTGCTCTTCAAGAAAGAAACTTCAGAACGGGAGTTGGTGGGTATAGACGAAGTTGCAGAAGAGATGGTCGTCCTTCTGCGCGGCGAGGCAATGCGATATTCGATTTCGCTGAAGACCGAACTCGAGGCAAATACTCCCCGGGTCATGGCGGATCGCGTGCAATTGCAGCAGGTGCTGATGAACCTCATGATCAATGGCATCGACGCGATGAAGGATGTAGTTGGGACGCGGGAGCTCACCATCAAATCGCAGCGCGCCGAGAACGACCAAATCCTCGTGTCCGTCAACGATACCGGCGTGGGGCTGCCAGCGCAGCAGGCGAGCCAGGTCTTCGAAGCGTTTTTCACCACCAAACCTCATGGCACAGGCATGGGACTGGCCATCAGCCGCTCTATCGTGGAGTCGCACGGCGGCCGGTTGTGGGCTGCCAACAACTCTCCCCGCGGGGCCAGTTTTTATTTCGTTCTACCCGCCAACGCAGAGGCAAAAGATTGATTCCCCAAGACACTCCCATGGTATTCGTCGTTGATGACGATCCCGCGGTGCGCGCGTCCATCCAAGGACTGCTGAAGTCGGTGAGTTTGCGCTCCGAATCCTTCGGGACGGCAGAGGAATTCCTACGCAGCAAGCGGACGAACGGCCCGAGCTGCCTGGTTCTGGACGTGAGCCTACCTGGAATCAACGGTCTCGACTTTCAGCGCGAGTTGGCCGACGCAGGCATCCAAATCCCTATCATCTTTGTTACCGGTCATGGAGATATTCCAATGACGGTGAAGGCCATGAAATCGGGAGCCGTGGAGTTTCTGACCAAACCTTTTGACGACCAGGATTTGCTGAATGCGATCCACCAAGCTTTGGATCGCGACCGTGCGACGCGTCGTCAGCAGAGTATCTCTGCCGGGCTGCGAAAATGCTACGAGACCCTGAGCGAGCGCGAGCGCGAGGTTATGGGCCTGGTGGTTTCGGGTATGCTCAATAAGCAGATCGCCTTTGAGCTCGGGATCAGCGAGATCACTGTGAAGATTCATCGCGGCCACGTGATGCGGAAAATGCAAGCCGACTCCTTGGCAGAATTAGTCAGAATGGCGTCGAAACTGGAGCTTCCAACCGGCAAAAAGTAGCCTTAAATGCCAACGCGCAACTGCTCCGCGACACAACTTGCTTAGTTCGCAGCCCTCCCATTTTAGCGGCCATTTCCCCAAGCCTCTCAAGATCTCCCAAGCCTCTTCCGATCGGCGCAATATTCGGGCTTGTCATACCAAAGTATAATTGCGCCGCTTTGGCGACCCTGCTAGATTCGAGCTATGGCCGATCTGGAGAAGACCAACATGGTTGCGATTGTCGATGATGATGATTTGATGCGCAGCGCGCTACAAGGTCTGCTGAAAGCGGTTGGCTTGCCGGCGCAAGCGTTCGCGTCGGCGGAGGAATTCCTGAAGTCCGGTCAACAACACCAAGCTGGATGTTTAATCGCCGATATCCGCATGCCGGGAATGTCCGGTCTCGAACTGCAAGCGCATCTGAATGCCGAACGCTGCAAGATTCCAATCATCTTTATCACTGGGCATGGCGACGAAAAAATGCGGATGCAAGCATTGCGAGCAGGCGCTGTGGAGTTCATGGCAAAACCGTTCGATGACGAAGCGTTGCTCGAGAGTGTGCGGGCGGCTCTGGAAAGCTAAGGCCGCAAGTAGAAATGGGCATCGGGTTGCGAAAGGAGCTTTTCAGTGGGAGCTGTTGCTAGATTCGAATCCGCCGACCAGGATGTTAATCCGCGCAGATTCGAGCAGATCATCGGCAGCAGTCCTGCTCTGGAATCGGTGCTGGAACAAGTGGAGCAGGTCGCGCCTACGGATTCCACCGTTCTTATCCAGGGAGAAACAGGCACCGGCAAGGAGCTGATCGCGCGCGCGATTCACAATCTCAGCTCGCGATTCGGACGCCCGTTCATAAAGCTGAATTGCGCCGCCATTCCGTTCGATCTGCTGGAAAGCGAGCTATTTGGCCACGAGAAAGGCGCTTTTACGGGGGCTATCGCGCAAAAGATTGGACGTTTCGAATTGGCGGACAAAGGGACGCTCTTCCTGGACGAGGTGGGAGACATTCCGTTGCCGCTGCAGCCCAAACTGCTGCGTGTCCTGCAGGAGCAGGAATTCGAGCGCTTGGGCAGCGGCCGGACTCACCAAGTGGACGTTCGCCTCGTAGCTGCGACCCATCGAAATTTGGTTGAAATGGTGAAGCGAAACGAATTTCGAAGCGATCTCTACTATCGTCTGAATGTGTTTCCTGTCCCGCTGCCGCCGCTGCGGGCGCGCCGCGAAGACATTCCGGCGTTGGTGGAACACTTCGTGGAGGTCTATGCCCGCCGGATGGGTAAGCAAATCGACCAGATTTCCCCGGAAACGATGTCTGAACTTACTTCGTACCCGTGGCCTGGGAACATTCGAGAGCTGCAGAATTTCATCGAGCGCAGCGTAATCCTCAGCTCGGGAAACGTTCTGGACTCCCCTCTCGCAAGCTTGAGGAATGCCGCCGAAGTGGAATCCCTTGGACCAATTACCATGGAGGACGCGGAACGAGACCATATTCGCAAGACTCTTGAGCAGACCCGGTGGGTCGTTTCCGGTCCCAACGGGGCGGCGGCACGTTTAGGAATCAAGAGGTCCACGCTTTACTTCCGGATGCAAAAGCTTGGCATCTCGCGCACCAACAAGGATCGACGTCCTTCGTAGCAGTGTCGCTATTATGCGGGATCGATCTTCCAATCGATCGCCGAGTCCACATCTAAGTCATCAGACGCAGCAGCGATCACCTCTCCAATCGATCTGAATCCGAAGCCGCCTGACAAACAATCAGACATATAAGGCAGTGACCTGTCAGCATGCGGAGTCACGTCCAGCAGGCTGGCATCGCGCGCCGCTCTATAGTCTGTCTCGACCTCTATTTTCAGTCACTTACGCAGACCATTTTTTGGCAACCGTTTTGCCTCTTCTAGTTGCGTCGTCTGACGAACCGAAACCTTTCGTGGCGGCAGAAACCAGGAGAAATCACGAAACTGGCGGCTCGCAGGATTAGCCGCCAACCGCGACCTCCGTTCTTTAGCGAAAAGCTTGTTTTCGGAGTCTCAAAAAAGGAGGAATCATGAAGCTTCAATCAAAAATCGCAACATCAGCGGGACTCATGCTGCTTTTGGCCTGCGTCTCGTTCGCTCAACACGTTAAGACCGACTATGACCACAACGCAAACTTTGGCCAATACAAGACTTATTCCTGGAAAACGGTCCAGACGAAGGATCCGCTGTTAGTAGACCGCATCAAGAGCGTAGTGAACAGCACTCTGGCAGCAAAAGGCTTGACAGAAGTTCCTTCGGGAGGCGACGTCGAGGTCTTTGCCATTGAAACGACTCAGAATCAACAAACCCTGGACACGTTCTACAACGGGTTCGGAGGTGGCCGCCGTTGGGGAGGTTTCGGTGGATTTGGCGACGCAACCACGACCGTCGAAACCTACAAAGTGGGGACCTTGGTCGTAGATCTTTTCGACGCAAAAACGCAGAAATTGATCTGGCGAAGCTCATCGAGCGATACCCTCTCCGACAAAGCGGACAAGAACACCAAGAACCTCGACAAAGGCGTGAACAAAATGTTCCAGCATTTTCCTCCCGCCACGGTGACCAAGCACTAAGGAGAACGAGATGAAGCGCCATCTAACCTTTTCACTCGCTATCTCAATGACCCTGAGTGCCCTGGCCATTCCTTTGCGCGCGGCAAACATGCCGCGCGCGGGGAAGACGGAAAAGACCACGGTGCTATGGACGAACGAAGACCTTGAGAAACTAAGGCCTCTCGCCGCCATCTCCATCGTCGGTCAACCAAACAAAGCAGATGATTCAACCACCGCCGCAATGCCTCTGCCTTATCTGGAGACGCAAAATCCGGAATGGTATGCCGAGCAGGCCGCAAAGCTGCGCGATGAACTCGAACGCAGACAGACCCAGCTCAGTAAATACCTTCAAGCTCTCGAAGATGCCAGAAGTCTAAAGGAAACGACAGGCGGCATGAATCTCGATGAGGGCGATATAAGCCTCACTCCCGAAGCCGGCATAGAAATCCTTCGGGAGCGCGTGGGCGAAACACAATCGGAGCTCGATGACCTTGAAGACCTGGCGCGCCGTAATGACATCGAGCAAGGCGCGCTGCGGGGCCAGTGAGGGTTAGCTGGCGCTGGGGTCGAGGGATTTATGAAGTTTTTTGAACACTGGTTTGACATCAAGAGAATGATTTCAATTTTGTACTGGAGAATATGCCATGAAGTTGTCCAAGCAGGTTTTAATCCTACTTCTCTGTTGTTCGCTTTTACGATTCAATGCGCAAGCCGAATCTTTCGGTCCTATGGGCCAATCCAACGAGCAGCCGCCAACGCCGCCCGCGCAACATTCCCCTCAAGAACTGCAGCAACTGATCGCCCCGATCGCCTTATACCCGGACGCCCTCGTCGCGCAGATTCTCGCCGCTTCCACCTATCCCACTGAGATTGTAGAGGCGGACCGGTGGATGCAGGGCCATTCCAAACTCAAGGGTGGTGAGCTGGCTAAAGAAGTTGACAAACAACCCTGGGATCCGAGCGTCAAGGCCCTCACACAATTTCCCTCGGTTCTTGAAAACATGGACAAGAACATCTCTTGGACCTCGTCTCTTGGCGACGCATACGCCAATCAGCAACAGGAAGTGACCGATGCTGTCCAAACGATGCGTCAGCAGGCTCACAAGGCCGGCCACCTGAATAGCACTGACCAGGAGAAGGTAACGACTCAAGGGAATACCATCATCATCGAACCGGCAAATCCTGAGGTCGTTTACGTGCCTGCCTATGATCCCTGGCTCGCGTATGGTGAGCCGATCGCCGCATATCCAGGTTGGTATCCCGTGCCGGGAGTCTTCCTTGGCGGAGTGGGGATCGGATTTGGAATCGGGTTCGGCGTCGGTTTCTTCGGGGGATATGGTTGGGGCTGGCATCACTGGGGATGCGATTGGCATGGCCATCGGGTGATCTACAACCACAACACTTACATCTCCCACAGCCGGACGATCATCAATCGCAACAATTTCAGCCACAACAACTTCAATCACGGCAACTTCAACCATGGCAACGCGTTCCGCGGAAGCAGGCCCGGCGGCGGACGTCCGGGATCCCACGGATCTTCGGCTCCTCACTTTCAGCCAGGAACGCGCTCTGGGGCGTTTAGTGGCTTTGATCACGGTGGCAATGTCCGAGGCTTTTCCTCCCGCGGGCGGTCGAGTCTTGGAGGTGGCTCCCGCGGAGGTGGTTTCCATGCTGGCGGTGGTGGACGACATCACTGATCGCATGGATCGGCTGTAGAGCGTAGCAAGAATTCAAGAATAGAAAGGAATACCATGCTGTACAAGATTTCGATTTTTACTCAATTTGAATGCAAGCGCTTTGTTCGATTTGCAGTATCTGTGCTGTTCGCGCTTACTTTGGCGTGCTCCTCAGCGCCAATTTTTGCCCAGGAAGCAGGGCAGCAGACCTTTGCCTCCGCCGAAGATGCTGGCCGTGCTCTGTATGACGCAATGGAAACGCAGGGCGAGCAAGTCCCCTTGAGCATCCTCGGACCAGCCGGAAAGGATGTCCTGTCGTCAGGCGACCCCGAAGAAGATTTGAATGCTCGCGTCGGCTTTGTCGTCAAATACCAGGAGATGCATCGCTTCGTCACAGAGGCGAACGGAACTGTATCTTTAATCGTTGGCGCGGAAAACTGGCCGTTTCCGATTCCGCTCGTGAATAATCACGGCACGTGGTTCTTCGACACCTCCGCGGGCAAAGACGAGATTCTATTACGGCGCATCGGCAAAAATGAACTGGCCGCCATAGATGCATGCCGTGAGTTGGTCGACGCGCAAGAAGAGTATTCTGCACGCCCGCCGGCGAATCTCCCCAAGCAATTCGCACAGAAGCTCGTCAGTGATGAAGGCCAGCACAATGGTCTCTACTGGCACGGCGCTGATGATGAGTTCAATAGCCCGATCAATCCCCTCGTCGCCTACGCGCGCCAAAACCTTCCAACTGACCAAGTTGGCGAGCATGTTCCTTTCAATGGGTACATGTTCCGGATCCTCACTAGCCAAGGACCACATGCGCCGGGCGGAGCCAAGAACTACGTCGTCGATGGAAAGATGAGCGCAGGATTCGCCTTTGTTGCTTACCCTGTCGAGTACCGCTCGTCGGGAGTGATGACTTTCATCGTCGATGAATCCGGAACCATTTACGAAAAGGACCTTGGCCCCGACACAACAAATCTGGCTCAAGCGATGACCGCCTATGACCCGGATTCTACTTGGCGCAGGTTGGAATAAGCGATGGCTTGGAAGCTTTCAATGTCCCGCTTCGCATTCGTTCCACGAATCGCTGCCGCCGTCATCGCCATCGCGTCGGCAGCGGTTTTCTGCTCGTTCGAACTCGCGGGAAATCCGTCAGGCCAGTTTCCGAACCCTCCGGAACTTCGCGCGAAACATCACACACTCTCCTCCACGCTGCACGCTGGGGTCACAAAGGATGGAAAGAACTCTTTCTACTTTCATGGCCAGCCAAACGCTCCAACCCTGCGACTTTCACCGGGAGACCAGCTGAAGATTAACTACATCAATGATCTTCCTGCAAAGCCTCAGGAAAGCTGCGCGATTGCTCCCTGCATGGACATGACGAACTTGCACTTTCACGGCCTAACGGTTTCTCCCGACGCACCTCAGGACAACGTCTTGGACATGATGGCCATGCCTGGACAATCACTCCGCTACACCGTCCAGATTCCGCAAGACCATCCGCCGGGTTTGTATTGGTATCACACGCATCCTCACGGAGAGAGCCACCGGCAAGCACTTGACGGGATGTCTGGTGCGCTTGTAATCGAGGGGATTGAATCTTATTTTCCTCCACTGGTAGGCCTGCCCGAACGCATCCTGGTTGTGCGTGGCCGCTCCATTGGGAACGATCCTCAGTCTGCTGATTTGAAGCACCGCGTTGGGCTCAGTTCGGATATCTGTGGCGCGGAGCCAGAGGCGACTGAAGAGGTCTTCACGGTGAACGGATCCGTGCGGCCTCAAATTGGAATCGCTCCTGGGGAGCGTCAGTTTTGGCGTCTCGTGAATGCTTCCGCGGACCGCTACCTTGATCTGCAGCTTGAGGAGCAGCCGTTTGAAATCGTTGCCATGGACGGGATGCCAATCGCGCTACACGACCCGAGCCACCCAACGCGTAGCGCCGAACATGTTTTGTTGCCACCAGCAGGCAGGCTTGAAGCCATTGTCACGGGTCCAGCAACCGGTGCGTCCAGGCGCCTAATCTCGCGCTGCGTAGATACGGGGCCAGACGGCGATCCAAATCCGGCGATGGTATTAGCCGACATCGTTCCGAGGTCTACGGCAAACTCACTGGCTAAGGCTGCAAAGAGTTCGCTCAAATCTGAAGTTAAAACGCCCGACCTTACTGCGGAAGAAAAAACGCCTCCTCGATTCACGGTGACGTTCACGGAAGACAAACAGGGCTTCTACATCAACGGAAAAAAGTTCACGCCTGACGCTGCTCCGATGCTGCGAGCAAAAGTTGGTTCGTTTCAGCATTGGCGGATCGTAAATGCCACGAGGGAATTGCATCCAATACATATTCACCAAGTTCATTTCCTAGCCTACGCCGAAAACGATACACCGATTGCTAGCCCCCTGTGGCTGGACACCGTGAATGTTCCCTACGGCGGTTCCGTCGACGTCATTATGGACTTCACTGACCCAGTCATCAGGGGAATGTCTGTCTTTCACTGCCATCTTCTCAATCACGAAGACAAGGGAATGATGGCGAAGATCCTCTTCGAATGAATGAGCTCATGCATTCTGCCATCCGACAATCGAAGCCCGCAGTGATGCGCGGGCTTCGCGAAGGAGTTGCGTCGCTGTCTGTTTTGCGGAAGGATGTAGCTCTAAATGGGCCGGCGTGGCTGCCCCTCTCATTGGTTTTGGGGGCCTTTAGCGCGGTCGCGTATGCCGACCACCTTGTTGTTTCGATTTCGCTTGTCTATCTGTATCTACTCCCCCTTGTTCTAGGCGCGATTTTTCTGCGCAAGGAAATCAGTTACAGCTTTATCGTCGTTTGTGTCTTATTCCATGATTATTACTCTCCGAGGGGTATAGATCCGGGACTTCGAATCTTCCACAATCTCTCCGCGATGTTGTGCTTCGCCTTAGTTGTCTATGTCATCCAGCGGTATATGGAACAAAGGGAAGCGCTTGCCAAGACCGTTCAGCAGCAGCGTGATGACCTCCTCAAGGACGTGGAGTTGGCTGCGCAGGTCCAGCGTCTGTTTCTTCCCTCGGGCAAGCCAGCCATTGCCGGACTCGAAATAGCCGGCATGATGCTGCCCGCGCGGGGCGTAGGCGGCGATTATTACGACTATATCCCCATCGACACGCACGCCATTCAGATCGTCATTGCAGACGTAGCTGGAAAAGGTGTTCCCGCCGCTCTCCTAATGTCCGCGACGGCGGCAGCCATGCGGCTTGAGGCGAACGATGATCGAAACATGCTGGAGCAGGTGGAACGATTGAATACGGGAATCCACTCCGTGTCGGATGGCGAACGCTACGTGACACTGCTCGTCGCCGAGATCGACGCCCAAAAGCGGAAGCTTCGCTATGTCAACTGCGGCCACAATCCCGCCCTTTTATTTAGAGCAAACACAGGCACGCTCACGCGCATGAACTCATCTTGTCCACCCATCGGATTATCTCCGGAAGAGATTTGTGAACAGGCTGCGGAAGACCTCATGACCGGCGATGTGCTGGTTTTTTATACCGATGGTGTTACTGAGGCCGAGAACCGCCTTGAAGAAGAATTCGGCATGGAGCGCCTTTCCGCGACAATACGCCGTGGTTCTTCGTTGTCCGCCGAGGACCTCATGATCAGTATTTATAACAGCGCAGCAGATTTTTGCGGCGATGACTTCGGCGATGATGTAACCATTCTCGTGGTTAAATGCAATTTCGACGGCTCTTCGACTGTGCGCCCGTAAACATTTCGCGACAGGAGCACTTTAAGTCCCGCGGGACCTTAGGCGGGGCAGACGCCTCCGTCCACATTCGTTCTTTCCCTTTCTGAAGTTGCTCTCCACCCTGAAAGCCACTCCGCCAGCGGGTTAGACAATCATCCAATGCGCTGGACACTTCGGCCCCCAGCGCTTGCGCCCAAATTTCAGACTTACTCTCTTAAGGGATATGTTTTCAACCACTTCCATGGGCCATCGCTCACTCTTTACAGTGGCATCCAGGCTGCATTGGCTAGTGCGAGGCAAGGAAAACTAATCGAGGGATTTGGGGCGTGAACTATGTGGATTGTTAGAGTCGCACTGAAACGGCCGTACACATTCGTGGTGCTGGCCATCCTGATTCTGATTCTTGGAACACTGTCGATTTTTCGCACACCCACAGACATCTTTCCGAACATCAACATTCCTGTCGTGAGCATCATTTGGAACTACACCGGTCTGTCCCCAACGGAGATGTCAAACCGCATCATCACCCTTCAAGAGCGTAACCTGACGACCATCGTGAGTGATATTGAGCATATCGAGTCGCAGTCATTGAATGGCATCGCGGTCATAAAAGTGTTTTTCCATCCCGGCGTCAATATCAGTATGGCGATTGCGCAGATTGCGGGCCAATCCCAAACACAGCTCAAGCAGTTGCCAGCAGGCACTACTCCGCCGCTGATTATCACTTACAGCGCTTCCAGCGTGCCCATTCTCCAGATGGCTCTCTCCGGCCCCACGCTTTCGGAGCAGCAGCTAAATGATCTTGGCCTGAATTTCATCCGGCCCCAGCTCACCTCGGTACCGGGCACGGCTGTCCCTTATCCATACGGCGGCAAACAGCGTCAGGTTCAAGTGGACTTGAATACTGCGGCACTCCAATCGAAAGGCTTGTCTCCTCTTGATGTAGTGAATGCCATCAGCGCCCAGAACCTTATTCTCCCATCCGGAACAGCCAAGATCGGAAAATTTGAATACAACGTGGACATGAATGGGAGCCCTACAACCATCGCAGGTCTGAACAACCTTCCAATTAAAGCTGTGGGAGGCACGACGATTTACATTCGCGACGTGGCTAACGTTCGCGACGGATTTCCCCCGCAGACCAATATCGTTCGCGTCGACGGGCGGCGCTCAACTCTAATGACCATTCAAAAAATCGGGAACGCATCTACCTTGGACATCATCACCGCAATCAAGAAGCTGTTGCCAAGTGTCAAAACGACGCTTCCGCCGGACCTGCAAATTCGGCTCCTCGCGGACCAATCTGTCTTCGTCCGGGGCGCCATTTCCGGCGTTTTACGCGAAGCGCTCATCGCCGCATGCCTTACGGCTGCCATGATTCTTCTGTTTCTTGGAAGTTGGCGCAGCACGTTGATCATTGCTATCTCGATTCCCCTTTCCATTTTGACTTCGATCATTTGTCTCAGCGCCCTGGGGGAAACCATAAATATCATGACTCTTGGCGGTCTGGCGCTAGCTGTCGGCATCCTGGTGGACGATGCGACGGTCACGATCGAGAACATTCACGGTTTTCTGAGCAAAGGTAAGGAAACGGAAGAGGCAATTCTTCTTGGAGCGGAGCAGATCGCAGTGCCCGCGCTGGTCTCAACACTTAGCATCTGCATCGTCTTTGTCCCCATGTTTTTGCTCACGGGGGTTGCCCGCTATCTCTTTGTGCCCCTGGCGGAGGCAGTCGTCTTCGCGATGTTGGCTTCCTACCTGCTTTCACGGACTCTGGTGCCAACGATGGCCAAGTATCTTCTCATAGCTCATGCTGAAGAAGGCGCGCATGCCACGAGCAAGAATCCCCTTGTGCAGTTCCAAGCCTGGTTTGAACGCAGCTTTGAGAGGATTCGGACCGGTTATCGCGGATTGCTCGAAGCTTGCGTCCGTCACCGCCGTGTTTTTGCCGGCGCATTTCTGGCCGTGTGCGCGCTCTCCTTTGGACTCTACCCGTGGTTGGGACAAGATTTCTTCCCATCCGTGGACAGTGGCGAATTCACGCTGCATCTTCGTGCTCCAACCGGTATGCGTATTGAAGAAACGGCCGCTCTTTGTGACCGTGTGGAAGCCGAGATTCGCAATCAGGTGCCGCCTGCCGAGTTCGGCGGGATCATCGACAACATCGGATTGCCTTATAGCGGCATCAATCTTTCCTACAGCAGTTCGGCGCCAATCGGAACGGAAGATGCGGACATTATGGTCGCCCTTTCCCCTAAGCATCGGCCCACAGCGGGCTACGTGCATGACTTAAGGTTGAGGCTCGCGCACGATTTTCCTGGGGTTACTTTCTATTTCCTGCCTGCGGACATGGTGACTCAGATTTTGAACTTTGGCCTGCCGGCCCCCATTGATGTTCAGATTATCGGAAATAATCTGCAGGCCAACCGGCAATTTGCGGACAAGCTGCTGGAGAAGGTCAAGTACGTTTCAGGAACAACGGACCTCCGCATTCAGCAAACCTTTGACCAGCCGAAGTTTCACGTTGATGTGGACCGGACGAAGGCTCAGGAAATCGGTTTCAGCCAGCGGGAAGTTGCGAGCAATCTCTTGATAACGCTGAGCGGTAGCTCACAGACTTCGCCGACTTTCTGGCTGGACCCGAAGAATAGCGTGAGCTATCAGATCGCAACACAAACTCCGCAGTACCGGGTTCAGTCATTGCAGGATCTGGAGAACATTCCAGTTACGGGCGCAGGTAACGCTCCTCCCTCCATACTTGCGAGTCTCGCCTCATTCAGCCGCAATTCCGAGTTGAGTGTGGTCTCGCATTACAATGTGTCCCCGGTCATCGATATATTCGGTTCCGTCCAAGGCCGTGACCTCGGAGCCGTTTCGAAGGATATCTCCTCAATTCTGAGCGCTAGTCAAAAGGACCTTCCCCGGGGTTCAAAGATCATAGTTCGCGGCCAGATCCAGACGATGAAGTCGTCTTTCTTGGGATTGCTGACCGGGCTCGTATTCGCCATCGTCCTGGTCTATCTCCTCATCGTCGTGAATTTTCAATCTTGGCTCGACCCATTCATTATTCTCACCGCGCTTCCCGCCACGCTCGCGGGAATCGTGTGGTTCTTGTTTGTGACCGGCACGACCATTAGCGTGCCAGCGCTTACGGGATCGATTATGTGCGTTGGAGTGGCCACTGCGAACAGCATCCTGGTAGTTAGCTTCGCAAAAGAACAATTAGGCGCGGGACATTCTCCGGCCGAAGCGGCCGTGCAGGCGGGATTCGCGCGATTCCGACCGGTGCTGATGACAGCTCTGGCAATGATCATCGGAATGCTCCCTATGGCCATCGGGATGGGAGAAGGTGGAGAACAGAATGCGCCTCTCGGCCGCGCCGTCATTGGTGGGTTGCTCTTCGCCACGGTATCTACCCTGTTTTTCGTTCCTACGGTGTTCAGTATGGTGCACAGCCTCCGTCATCGCTCGGCTGAAGCTGGAATTCAACGATAGAGCTCTTTAGGAGCAGAAAGGTATTCCAATGCTGTCAGAAACAGAAACACAAGTTGTCATGAACGCGCCGCCAATTCAAAGCGCATTCCATGGGAAACTTCGCACGAGACGTAACTGGCTCGCCGCCGTGATCATTTTTCTGGCGGTGGCAGGAGTTTTGGTTTCCGGCATTCTTTGGCGTGTTCGGGCCCATGCCACTGTGAGCGCTGAGACCGCTGCTATGGCGGTCCCGTTGGTGAACGTCGTCTCTCCGCAGCGTACCGCACCGTCGCACGACCTTGTCCTGCCCGGCAACGTCGAGCCCTATATGACGGCTCCGATCTACTCGCGCACCAATGGTTATTTGAAGAAGTGGTACGTCGACATTGGAGGGCGCGTGAAAAAGGGCCAGCTTCTTGCTGAGATCGACACACCAGAAGTCGACCAGCAGCTGCAACAGTCGCGTAGTAATCTGGCAACCGCTGAAGCCAATCTCAAGCTCGCAGAGATCACTAAGACCCGCTACCAAGGCCTGTTGCAGACCAACGCAGTAGCTCAACAAGATGTAGACAATGCCGTTGGAACTTACAATGCAAATCAAGCCACGGTTGGGGCCATGAAGGCCAACGTCAAGCAACTCGAGACGCTGCAGTCCTTCGAGAAGATTTATGCTCCGTTCGACGGCATCGTTACGGTCCGCAATGTCGATGTGGGCGATCTCATCAACTCCGGTAGCGCCCCAGGAACCAGGACAGATCTCTTCCACATCGCGCAGCCCGGCAAATTGCGCGTGTATGTCTACGTACCCCAGGAATACTCGCAAGCTGCCACGCCAGGGCTGACGGCAGAGCTGACGCTTGATGAGTTTCCCGGGCGGCGGTTTCAAGGGAAGCTGGTCCGCACCGCCAATGCCATCAACAACGCAACCCGAACCTTGCAGGCGGAAGTTGACGTCGACAATCCTACCGGCAAGCTGCTGTCCGGCTCCTATGCCGAAGTGCACTTGAGGCTGCCTGGGCTCGCGTCCACTCATCTCTTGCCCGTTGACACTCTGTTGTTTCGATCCGAAGGTCTGCAGGTCGCCGTTGTGCAAGACGGCAAAGTGGCGCTCACAAAGGTTACGCCGGGTCACGATTTCGGAAATCAGATCGAAGTCCTTTCGGGCCTGAACGGCGATGAATCGGTAATTCAAAATCCTCCAGATTCCGTTGTCGCCGGACAACAAGTGCAGATCGCAAAGGCTGCACCGCCAACCGGCGCAGGGGGTGGCCAATGACTTTACGGCACAACCGGAATGTAGAACTTCGAGTTTGGAACCGTCCTCTGGCCAGCGTTGCTCTCGCCAGCGTGCTCTCCATTGCGGGTTGCGCCGTCGGACCAAAATACAACCGTCCAGCAGTCGAAGTCCCGCCCGCCTACAAGGAGGTGGGTGATTGGAAACCCGCTCAACCGAACGAGCAGAATCTCGGTGGAGCCTGGTGGCAGATCTTTCAGGACCAGCAATTAAACACCCTTGAGGACCAGATCAATGTCTCCAACCAAAACTTGAAGGCAGCCGAGGCGCAATACACCCAGGCTCGGGCCGTGCTGCGCTACTACCGGGCCGACTTTTATCCTTCGATTAACGCTGGCGCGGCGGCAACACGAAATAGAATCTCCAACAACCGCCCTCCCGGCCACCTGAGCTCGAATGGCGCTACGTACAACGACTATCAGATTCCGGTGGAGTTGTCCTACGAATTGGATGTGTGGGGACGCGTCCGGAAGACCGTCGAATCACAACGCGAACAAGCGCAAGCCAGCGCCGCGGACCTCGCCACCGTCAATCTAAGCTTGCATGCCCAGCTCGCCCTGTTCTACTTCCAGGCGCGCAGCCTGGATGCGCAAGAGCAACTCTTGAACTCAACCGTCGCGCAATATGAGCAGGCATATCAATTGACCGACAGCCGTTTCAAGGGAGGACTCGCCTCCGAAGTGGAAGTCCAGCAAGCCAGCACGCAGCTTGAGACGACGCGGGCCCAGGCCATCGATATTGGAGTGCTCCGGGCGCAGTACGAGCATGCCATTGCCACTCTCATCGGGAAGCCAGCGTCTTCATTTCACCTTTCGCCGCTTCCTCTTACTTCACCTCCACCTTCGATACCTCTGGAACTTCCTTCCGAACTCCTTGAGCGCCGGCCCGACATTGCGGCAGCGGAAAGACGTATGGCTGCCGCCAATGCGCAAATCGGTGTAGCCAAGGCGGCTTACTATCCGAACATCACGCTAGGCGCTACTGGCGGTTTCGAAAGCGGCATAATCACTACACTCCTGTCCGGTCCGAGCATCCTCTGGTCGGTTGGCGCGTCGGCAGTTGCGCCCATCTTTGACGCGGGTCGTCGTAGGGCCAACACGGATCAAGCCATCGCTGCCTACGACCAGACAGTTGCCAACTACCGCGAAACCGTCCTGACAGGCTTTCAGCAAGTGGAAGACAACTTGGCGGCACTTCGTATTCTCGAAAAGGAAGCAGACACACAACAGCGCGCGGTCCTCGCTTCCCAAAAATACCTGGAGCTGGCCCTCACTCGTTATCGAGGCGGCATAACCAGTTATCTGGAAGTTACCACAGCACAGAGTGCAGCCCTCACTGACGAAGTGACCGCGGTCAATATTCTCGGCCGCCGGATGACCAGCGCTGTACTCCTGGTCCAAGCGCTCGGCGGCGGCTGGGATCGCTCCTCCTTGCCCGCACGCCCTGAATGCTGCGGCAAACTAACAAGCACTTCAAGATAGACGTGCCCGTTTTTAACATCATTGAGTCCCGATTGTGTGTGTCGCAATTACCCCCACCATGTTGCGGTTCAACTTTGGGGTCCAAAAACAATATCCGGTTATGACTTCCGGAGCTTTTGGCAGCAATCCGTGCCACCTAATTTCAATCAATTACCAAATGATGTTGCCCTGCCACGCAAAGGCCCGGGCAGGGATCTGAGGATTCGCACCTGCCATTTACTTTGTAGGCCAAGTAGGCCATCTAAGGACCCCGTTGCGAAGGCTAAGTGATTGCGGCACCGCGTCTTAGTTTAGAATTCAGCAGACCAGTTGAAACACGCTGAGCCCTCACTGATAATGGCGGAGCCTCGAGTGCGAAGTGAGTTTCAGAAGGAGAAATGACCACGTATATCGGGCTCATCGGTGGCGGAAACATTTCTGAGACGCATGCGCGTGCCGCGCGTGGGGTGCCGGGAGTTGAGATTGCGGCCATCTATGGAACGAACGCGGAGAAGGTCGCGCGATTGTCCCGCGAGCATGGCGGCAAGCCTTACTCCGACTTCGACCAGTTTCTCGATCATCGTCCCATGGATCTTGTGGCGGTCGGCAGTCCTTCGGCAATGCATGCCACTCAGGGCATCGCGGCGGCGCGGCGCGGACTTCACGTACTGACGGAAAAACCAATCGACATCACGACCGAGAGGGCTGATGCCCTTATTTCCGAGGCCGATAAAGCAGGAATCAAGCTGGGAGTTTTTTTTCAAGACCGTTGTAAGCCAGATATTCTCCGCGTGAAAAAGGCAGTGTACGAAGGTGTGTTGGGGCGGCCGATACTTGTGGATGCGCGGGTGAAGTGGTACCGCCCCCCAGACTATTATGCGAAGTCGCGCTGGCGTGGAACCCGGGCTCTGGACGGTGGAGGCGCGCTGATCAATCAGGCGGTGCACACGGTGGATCTGATGCTGTGGTTGTTCGGCGATGTCGTTAGTGTCCAGGCTAGCAGCAAGACAGCGTTGCATACGATAGAGGTGGAGGACACACTAATCGCACTCGTGCATTTTGCGAACGGGGCGCTAGGCGTGTTGCAAGCCGCTACATCGGTATATCCGGGCTACCCTCGCCGGTTGGAGCTCACGGGCTCCCTAGGGACGCTGATCATCGAGCAGGACCGACTGCTCGCCGCGGACTTGCGAAATCCAACGGAAGATTTGCTGCACGGCGGGGACGCGGACCTGAACCGCAGCGCAGACTCGCCGGTCGTTAGTGACACGCGAGGACACCAAGCCGTTTTGGAGGATTTCCTCGAGGCAATTCAGTCAAACACAAAGCCGCGCTGTGATGGACGCGAGGGCCGCCGAAGTCTGGCCCTTGTGGAAGCCATTTATGAGGCTTGCCGGACCCGGAAGGAAGTGTTCTGCAATTGATCAGGCAAGAGCCCGCTTCTGTCCGCTAGAGTTTCTTTCGACGACTCCGAATTGACTCACACAATCTTCCCCATTAGAGTTACCCGCCGTAACCAGAGTAAATGAGCAAGAGGGAGACCGTGAAGTGATCGTCAGGGTTTTTGATGACAAGATCTCTCTTGGCGCCGCAGCTGCAGAACAGGCGGCGACTACGATGCGCCAAGCGATCTTCGATGGCAGACGGGCGCGTATTATCGTGGCAACAGGAACGTCCCAGTTGGATTTTCTGGATGCGCTGACCAAGGCGAAAAACATCGACTGGCAACGCGTGGAAATGTTTCATCTCGATGAATATGTCGGGCTTCCCATCACTCACCCAGCCAGCTTCCGCAAGTATCTTCTAGAGCGGCTGATTCTTAAGACCGGGATCACGCACTATGACTTGCTGGACGGCAGCGGTGACCTCAGCGAAGTTGTCCGCCGTGTCGGCGAAATCCTTCAATCGGCACCCGTTGATATAGCTTTCGCTGGTATAGGAGAGAATGGCCACCTCGCTTTTAACGATCCTCCTGCCGATTTCCAAGCCGAAGAGCCATATCTCATCGTGAACTTGGACGAAGCCTGCCGCCGCCAGCAGGTAGACGAGGGTTGGTTTGCGGATCTTTCGGAAGTCCCGCTGCGGGCCATCTCTATGTCCGTGCGCCAGATTCTAAAGGCGAAAGGGATTATTTCCGTCGTGCCTGATGCGCGGAAAGCACTGGCCGTCAAGCGGTGCGTCGAGGGGGAAATCAGTCCAATGGCGCCGGCTTCCATATTACGCACGCATCCCAACGCTACAATTTATCTGGACAGGGATTCCGCAGGACTTCTCAGCCCAGCAACACTTGTGGCCTTTGCCGCCGGCGGATAATTCGTGATCGCATTGGATTCAATCCGCAGTGAGAGCACATCTGCCGCTAAGCGAGTTTCATGGCGGTGAGCGGGTCAATCGGCTCGGCCCGGCCTGGCGCAATTTCCTCCTTGCGCTGGTGGATTGGCGGGATTCTGTTCGCTTCGACGGTGATCAACTATATTGACCGTCAGACACTTTCCATCCTCGCACCGTACCTCAAACAGGAATATCACTGGACCAACGCGGACTACGCGAATATTGCAATCGCGTTTCGTGTGGCGTACTCCATCGGACAAACAGCTTGCGGCCGGCAGATTGATCGCCTGGGCACCAAGCTAGGTCTGACGATCAGCGTGACGTGGTATTCGATTGTCTCGCTGTTGACGTCTTTGGCGCGTGGCTTTGCCGGCTTCGCGGTATTCCGGTTTTTGCTTGGAGCGGGCGAGTCCGCCAATT
>Ga0207101_1028_pt1 | contig 30550 bp, 20 predicted proteins | sample Alteio_BWMinHeat_83_FD_153581 | JGI IMG/M metagenome (GOLD analysis project Ga0207101, IMG submission 153581) | Enriched cells from forest soil in Barre Woods Harvard Forest LTER site, Petersham, Massachusetts, United States -... | ecosystem: Environmental > Terrestrial > Soil > Temperate forest >...
TGGAAAGGGTTGCGCAAAATCGGTCGTGCCGGTGTCCCCTTTATAGTAGTTCCAAATCTGGTCGTAACTGATGTTGGTGCGAGGCAGAACCTTGATGTCGATCCCAAGGCGATAGGTATTGACGGTAGTCTTAACGTCTTCCAGAAGAAACTGTTCCGTGCCCTGGTGAATGGTGGTGAAGGCGGGACCTTCGATGATGTTGCGGGAGTAGCCCATGCGGAAGCGCACCTGGGATTGCGGCCGGAGGGTCAGATTGTAATTGCCCATTTTGCGACGAGTGTTCATGGTGTGAGGCGAAGTGGTGAGAACGCAGGCGGTGCAAGCAGTTCCGCCGAAGCCCGCAGGGCCGTTGACAAACGGGGTGGTGGGATTGAGGGGATTGGCCTGGAGCGAATAATCCCAGAAATTTTCGTCCTTGCGGAAGAGGGCGTCGAAGTTAAACCAGGTGTTCTTGGCTATGCGGAGACGCGAGACTTGGTTGGGATCGCCGCCGTAGCCGAAATTGCTGAAAGAAAAACGGTCGAACAGAGTTCCGTGGTGATTAAGGGAATTCATCTCCGTGGTAAACCCCAGGAGACGCGGGCCTTGCTGCAGATTCACAAAAGTGTCGTACGCCTGGGTGTCTCCGGAGATGCTGGTGAAGCGCCCGCCGAATTCAATGGATTGCTTTACGTTGTAGTTGCCCTGGTCGATGCCCTTCTGTTCGGCGTCTTGTTGCGCGTGCGCTGGGGGCAAACCACCAAACAGGAGCCCGCTCAGCGCCCCCAAGCGGATGCAGAGCTTCCAGTTCTTCATCGTGGTTCTCCGTTCGCACTTGGTTCGTCGCATGGCGGTTGTGCCTCAGGGCGTGAAGAAGAACTTGTTGGAATTGGAGCCGTGGATGGATTGGTGGCACAGGGTGCAGGCTTGATACTTCTGCGCCTGATTGTGGAATGTGGGAGTGGCCGCAGGACCGCCCTGATCGGCCGAGAAGGCGTGGCACTCCAGGCAAAGCAGATTGACCTGGGCGCGCTTGAGAAGCCGGGGGTTTGAGGAGCCGTGGGGGGTGTGGCAGGCGATGCAGCCCTCGATTTTGATCGTTTCGTGTTCGAAGACGAAAGGTCCGGCCTTGTCGGTATGGCACTTAAGGCAAACGGTGTCTTCGGTCGCCGTCGCGCGCAATTGCCGTGTGAGGAAGCCGCCGTGCTGATTATGACAGTCGGTGCACTTCACGAGCCCTTCATTAACGCGATGATGGAAAGGCCGGTTGAACTGCTGCTTCTTATCGAGATGGCAGTAGTAGCAGAGCGCAGGCTGGCTGGCTTTGAGCAGGAATTGGGTTTCTTTTGCGTGATGCGGATCATGGCAGTCCGTGCAGCCCACGCCATTCTGGAGGTGAACGGAGCGCGCATAGTTGCTGTGCTCGGCGCCGTATTCATGGCAACCCAGGCAACGCGCGCTGATCTCCTGCGCGGAAGAGCCCTTGAAGGTGAATATCTTGGTTTTGTCTCCGCCGCCGTCAACGTGGGCCTTTCCGGGGCCGTGGCAGGCTTCGCAGCCGTGCCACTCTGGCCCTTTTCTCTTGTCCATGGTGGTGACAAAGTGGGGCGAGCCCTCGTAGTTCTTGACGAAATCCTTGGACGGCATGTCTTCGTGGCAGGTCTTACAGGTTTCCTCGCCTACGTAGAGTGAAGGATCCGTCGGGCGTTCATATGATTTAGATTCGCGTGCCGCTGGAGCCTTTTGGCCGGCCTGCTGCGCTTGTCCAGGGACGATTAGGACAAGAGCCACCAGCGTTGGAATGAGCACGGAAATCGAGATGGGAACGTGGCGACGAAGCGCCCTGACCATTCAAACCCCCGCAGCTTCCAAAAAGATACTGCTCTGCCTTGCTGCACCGCAGTTTCGACTCGATAGACTCCTAAGGTCTGTGATGCCTGTCACAAGGAGCAGCAGCGGTCATCGGAATGCGGGACATATTAGAATGACCCCCGAAACCGGAACTGTTCAAAACTGAACAGCTGTAAGAATCAAAGAGTACCTAACCCCATTGGGTCATACTTTAGGAGATGGTCGGGCCGAGATCTTGGCGATGAAGTTGTCAGAGAATCCTCTACGCGAGACCAAGCCAAGCGCGGAAGAGCTCCTCTCGTGCGGACCAAACGCCAACCTAACTTTGTGAGAGGCCAACCCCGGCCGTGCTGCCAAAGGAAGCGGTTGGCCTGAACTTGACCTTAGGCCGAACTTAGCGACGGTAAGGAACCGCAAAACTTGTTCGAAGGTGGGACGGGGAATCCCATTTCCGGGCAATTTGGGAAGATTTTGGAGGGAAGGGGGAGGCTAATGCATTGAAAAGGCGTAGACTTACGGAGGGGAACACGGGGCAGGCCAGTTGCGTTCTAGAAGGTGAGAATCTATATGGACATTCAAAGACCATCCAACGCACGAGCAAAGAAAATCAAGCGGATCGTGTTCGCGACCGTGGCTATCCTATTAGTGGGGGGAGTGAGCTTTGGGCTGTCGCGGCTACGGCCGGCAGCGCCCAGCGTGGACAAAGCCACCATCTGGCCGGACGAGGTGAAGCGCGGTCCCATGGTTAGGGAAGTGCGCGGACTGGGGACGCTGGTACCTGAAGACATTCGGTGGATCCCGGCACAGACGGACTCGCGAGTGGAGCGCTGGGTATTGCGTCCGGGGGCGATCGTGAAGCCGAGTTCCATCATTATGGAGTTGAGTGATCCGACCCTGCAGCAAACCGCGCTGGACGCGGAATTCCAGCTGAAAGGCGCGGAAGCCGACTACGCCAACCTGAAAGTGCAAGTGAACAGCGAACTGATGAACCAGAAGGCAAACGAAGCTGCCGTGCGCAGTGATTACGAGCAGGCCCGGCTGCAACATGACGTAGACGAAAAGCTATTCAACGAGGGCATCGGGTCTGACCACATCAGGAATCTTTCCAGAGTGAAGGAACAGCAGCTTGCGATTCGCGTGCAACTTGAGGGCGAACGCACAAAAGTTGCCGCGGATTCCGCGACAGCGCGACTGGCCGCGCAGCAGGCGAAAATTGACCAACAGAAAGCCCTCTACCAACTAAAAAGAAGCCAGCTGGAGGCCCTGCATGTGCGCGCGGGTATCGACGGGGTATTGCAAATTGTACCCGTGGAAGTCGGCCAGCGCGTGACCCCTGGGACAAACCTGGCGCGAGTGGCCGACCCGAAGAAACTCAAGGCGGAAATCAAGATTGCGGAAACACAAGCCAAGGACGTACAGCCGATGCAAAAGGCATCGATCGATACGCGAAATGGCATCGTTGCAGGACACGTTACACGAATCGATCCATCGGTGGTAAATGGCACGGTGACAGTAGACGTAACCCTTGACGAGCCGTGCCCCAATGGTTGCCGGGCCGACCTAAGCGTAGACGGCACGGTCACGCTGGAAAACCTCAAAGACGTACTGTATGTGGGCCGCCCAGTGCATGGGCAGGCGGACAGCACGATCGGAATTTTTAAGATTGTAGATGACGGAGCAGAAGCCGTGCGCGTCAATGTAAAGCTGGGCCGGACTTCGGTGAACACGATTGAAATCGTGGATGGTCTAAAGGTTGGAGACAAGGTGATCCTCTCCGACATGTCGGCTTGGGACAACTTCGACCGTATCCGGCTGAAGTAGCGGGCGGCGTGCTTCCGGGTGAACTTGGGTGGACCGACTCCGAGTTGCCGGGCGATAAGACATTTTGAAATACGTGATCGCAGGAGGATCGAAGATGCACGCGCTCTGGCAGGACGTGCGCTACGGCCTGCGAATGCTGGCGAAGAATCCGGGATTTTCGCTGGCGGCGGTGCTGACGCTGGCGCTTGGAATTGGCGCAACGTCTTCGGTCTTCAGTGTCGTGGACCGGATTCTCTTTCGAAGTCTTCCCTACCCGCATGGAGAGCGCCTCGTTTCTTTTGGCCTGGTGGCGCCCATCGAGCCGACGGAGTTCACGCTAGGCACGGATTACGTGGAGTGGCGGACGAAGCAGAGTTCTTTTGAGGCGGTCACCTCGATGCGGCCGGGGGTGGCCGACTGCGACCTGACCGAACAGAACCCCATACGTCTAAGTTGCGCGGCTGTTGAAGCCAGCTTTCTTCCAACGTTTGAAATTCAGCCGGTGGCCGGGCGCAACTTCACCGTCGAGGAGGACCGGCCGAAGGCGCGTCCTGCGGCACTTTTGTCTTACGGATTGTGGCGTTCGCGGTTCGGAGGAAATCCGGGGGTAGTCGGGAAAACGATTCCATTGAACGGCTCGGACACCGAAGTGGCAGGAGTGCTTCCCGCGGACTTTGAGATGCCGAACCTGGCGCACGTGGATATTTTGTTGCCGGAGGCCCTGGACCTGGCGCAGCAGGTGAGGCCGAATACGGGAGCGGTATTGCGCAGCTTCGCGCGGCTGAAGCGCGGTGTGAATGTGGCCCAGGCGACGGCCGGACTGCAACCGCTATTCGAAGAGTCGCTGAAATTTGTGCCCGAGCAATTTCGAAAAGAAGTCAGATTGCGGGTGCGCTCGTTGCGCGACCGGCAGGTGGGAGACGCAAAACTGACTTCGTGGGTGCTGCTCGGTTCGGTGTTCGCAGTGCTGTTGGTGGCGTGTACGAATGTGGCGAGCCTGCTGCTGGCGCGAGTTGCCAGCCGACGGCGAGAGTTGGCGGTGCGATCGGCGTTGGGTGCAAGCCCCACGCGATTGCTGCAACAGTCATTTACGGAGAGCCTCTTACTCGGTTTGTTGGGAGGCGCGGTCGGCTGCTTGCTTGCGTATCTCTTCCTGCAACTCTTTGTGGCCCTCAGTCCGGAGGGAATCCCCCGATTGCAGCAAGCGCGGCTGGACCTGCGCGTGGCCGGTTTCACTGTGGGACTTTCTATTTTGTCCGGGGTTTTGTTTGGACTCGCTCCGGCCCTGTACCGGCCTTCGGCGGAAAGTTTGAGTGGCAAGGAAGTTCGAGGGACGAAGAAGAATTTGCTAAGGCAAACGCTAGTGGCGGCGCAGATTGCTGTGTCCCTGGTGCTGCTTACGGGTGCTGGGCTGCTGCTGCGAAGCTTGTGGAATATGGAGACTTCTCCTCTTGGCATGGAGAAAGACAGCGTGGTGACGGCAGAGATTGCGCTGGGCGCGTATCGGTACCCGGAAGCTACGCAGCAGATTGCGTTCTTTGACAGATTGCAGGCTCGATTGCGACAGCTTCCGGGCGTAACGTCGCTGGCGTTGAGCGATACCCTGCCGCCGTCGGGGGGGATGCGGTCGACGATTTTCGCGCGAATCGAAAAAGCCGGTTATCCGCGAATGGCGGAGGGGACCGGAGGCATGGTGGGGTGGCGGGCGGTGACTCCGGGGTATTTTCCGGCGCTGGGAATTTCGATTTTGAGGGGCCGGGCATTTCGGGAAGCGGACCTCTTGCCGACCGACAATCCGGTGATTTTGAACGAGGCCCTTGCGCGCGAGCTGTTCCCCAACGAAGATGCCCTCGGCAAGCAGTTGCGAATGGGATTTAGCGAGGGAGTGCAACAGGAACCGCCGTGGCGCACGGTTGTGGGGATTGCGGCCAACGTGAAGAACAACGGAATTACCGAACAGGCGGACCCGGAGTACTACGTTCCCTGGAAAGAGAGCCCTGACATTTATCCCAGCTCGGCGCATGTGATCGTGCGCACGCCGCTGAACGCGGGGGCGGTGGCGCAGTGGATCCGCATGGAGACAGCGAGCATCGATGCGACGCTGCCAGTAAAGATCGAAACGATGAGCCAGCGGGTAGGCACACTCACGCAGCGGCCACGATTCCAAGCTGTGCTGCTGGCAATATTTGCAGGGATGGGAGTGTTGCTTGCAGCGATCGGGATCTATGGCGTCGTAGGCTACCTGGTGACGCAGCGCACGCAAGAGATTGGGGTGCGTATCGCGCTGGGAGCCACGCCGGGCGCCATTCTAAAGCTGGTCATGCAAAACGCGGCACGCTGGACGATCGCCGGGGCGCTGCTGGGAGTTGCCGGGAGCTGGTTTGGAGCGCGACTGCTGGAATCTTTGCTTTTCGAAGTGAAGGCGCACGACCCAGGGCTTCTGGGCGGCGCTCTTCTCTTGTTGATTGCCGTAGCGATGGCGGCGGCGTGGGTTCCGGCGCGTTGGGCCATGCGTGTCGATCCGATCGAAGCGCTACGCTATGAGTGAATGCCGGATGCTGGAACAAAGATCCTGAGGGTGTGGAGAATGCAAGAGCTTTTGCAAGATGTGCGGTATGGCCTGAGGATGCTGGCGAAAAACCCAGGCTTTACCTCCATAGCAATTCTCACGCTCGCGCTGGGCATCGGCGCGAATACAGCGATCTTCTCCCTGCTCAATCAGGTCCTCTTGCGGCGTTTGCCGGTGCGCAATCCTGACGAGCTGGTGGTCCTGAAGTCGCCTGGACCAAAACACGGACATGTATGGAGTGATGGCGACGATTCCGAGATTTTTTCCTACCCCCTGTACAAAGGGCTGGCGAAGAATACGGCGGTTTTTGACGGCGTGATCGCGCGCTATGAATTTGCCGCCGGAATCGCGAGCCACGGGCAGACGGACCGGGGCTCTGGCGAATTAGTGACTGGAAATTATTTTGAGGTGCTTGGGGTGCGCCCGGCGCTGGGCCGGGCGCTATCGCCTGCCGATGACGATGTGCAAGGCGCCCATCCCGTACTGGTCTTGAGCCATGCTTATTGGACACGGCATTTCGGCGGGGATGCTGGAGTGCTGAATCAGCCGATTCTCGTGAACAACACGGAGATGACCATTGTCGGTGTGGCACAAGCGGGTTTCAGCGGCATCCAGGTGGGACAGACACCGGATATTTTTGTGCCCATGACCATGAAGGGGCAAATGACGCCGATCCGCAATGGGCTGGATGACTGGAACGATTCGTTCCTGGCGGTGCTGGCGCGTCGGAAGCCGGGCGTTTCTCTGGAACAGGCACAGGCGGGGATCAACGTCGACTATCCGGGTCTGCTGGAGCAGCAAGCAGCCACCCTGAAGCTGCGCGCGGACGGAAAAGACAGGAAGGAGTTTCTGAGCAAGAAAATCGTGTTGTATCCCGGGGCGCAAGGCAGGACAACGGCGCAGCGGGATTCAGGACCGGCGCTGATGGCGCTGTTTGCCATGGTGGCGCTGGTGCTACTGATTGCATGCACCAACCTGGCTAATCTACTGCTGGCCAAGGCAGCCGCACGGCAGCGTGAATTTGCGATTCGTTCGGCCCTGGGAGCGACGCCAGGACGGATGATGAGGCAACTGCTGGTGGAAAGCTTCCTCTGCGCGCTGGGGGGAGGGATTCTGGGGCTGATTTTAGGCGCCTGGACAATGAACATTTTGACGCAAGCGGTCGTTACTGAAGCAGGGGTAAAAGGAATTACGGCACATGTGGACGGGAGTGTATTAGGGTTTGCGGCGGGAGCAACGTTGTTATCGGCGGTGCTGTTCGGGTTAGTTCCCGCCTGGCGGGCAACGCGAACGGGTGTCTCGCAGATGATGAAGGATCAGGGATCCACGACGTCCGCGGGGCCAGGGCATGTGCGATTCCGCAAGTTCCTGGTAGCGGGCCAAGTGGCGTTCACGCTGCTATTACTGACAGGCGGAGCTTTGTTTTCCCGAACGCTTTGGAATCTGCGTAATCAGAACTTGGGGCTGAATACAGAGAACTTGATCACGTTTTCGATTGCACCGGATCTGAGCGGGTACAACGAGGCCAAAACGGTGACGCTGGTGGATCAACTGAGGGAGCGTGTGGGAGGGCTGCCGGGAGTGCTAGGAGTGGCGTCGTCGCAAATTGCCGTGCTGACCGGAACCGATATGGGGCGGAATATCACAGTGGAAGGCCGTGAAAACCTGGATACGGACGACATGCACGTGAATTTTGACGCGGTGAGCCCGAACTATTTTTCAACCATGACGATCCCGCTGGTGTCTGGACGCGAATTTAACGCGGGAGACACGTCGATCAGCACGAAAGTAGCGATCATTAACGAAGCCATGGCTAAGAAGTTCTTCCCGAACCGAAACCCGATCGGGGTGCACTTCGCGATGGGGTCGGGAAACGACGTGAAGCCCGATATTCAGATTGTGGGTGTAGTGAAAGATACCAAAGAGTCGCACGTCCGGGATCCGGAGCGGCCGTTTTTTTATCAGCCCTATTCGCAATTTGGAAAACTTTACGGGATGAGTTTCTACGTGCGCAGCCAACAAGATCCGTTGCTGATGGCCAACGCGCTTCGAGAGACGGTTCGGGGAGCGGACCCCAACTTGCCGGTTTACGAGCTAAAGACGGTACAGCGCGTAGTTGACGAAGATTTATTCGCAGAGCGAATCATCGCGGGGCTTTCAGCGGTGTTTGGCGGGTTGGCGGCGTTGCTGGCGGCCCTGGGAATTTACGGAGTGCTGGCCTACCTAGTGGTGCAGCGAACGCGGGAAATTGGGATTCGCGTGGCGCTGGGGGCAGCTAGCGGGCAAGTACGATGGCTAGTGTTCAGGGAAGTTGGATGGATGATGATGACGGGAACGCTGGTAGGATTGCCGATGGCCTACGGGCTGGCGCGGCTGAGCGAGTCGCTGCTGTATGGAGTTCACGCCGGAGACCTTCCAGTGTATGCGGCATCGCTGGGGGTTATCTGCCTCGTAGGTCTTGCGGCGTGCTACCTACCGTCGCGACGGGCGACGAGAATCGATCCCATCGTTGCGCTGCGCTATGAATAGCCGCGAGCTGGATTTTGATTTGTGAGCGAGTGAAGGTGAAGCGAGTTTCCGAGACCGAAAAAGAAAAGGAGAGCAAATGACGGACGCAACGGCAACACTGATCAAGATGGAAGGCGTGAAGAAAGTGTTTCTCACCGATGAGGTGGAAACGCATGCTTTATCGGAGATTCACCTGGAGATCAAAAAAGGGCAATACATCTCCATCGCCGGGCCTTCGGGCTGCGGCAAATCCACGCTGCTGTCGATCCTGGGGCTGCTCGACTCGCCCACCGGCGGCAACTACACGCTAAACGGACAACCGGTGGCGAACCTCTCGATCAGCGAACGCACGCGGATTCGCAACCGCGAAATCGGGTTCATCTTCCAGGCGTTCAACCTGATCGGCGACTTGACGGTATATGAGAACGTGGAGCTGCCGTTGACTTACCGGGGCACGAGCGCGGCAGAGCGGAAGCAAAAGGTGCAGCACGCGCTGGAACGCGTGGGCATGGCGCATCGCCTGCGTCACTACCCTTCGCAGCTTTCCGGCGGTCAGCAACAGCGCGTAGCTGTGGCTCGCGCATTGGTCGGCGATCCGCTGATTCTGATGGCTGACGAGCCCACCGGAAACCTGGACTCCAAGAACGGCGAAGCGGTGATGGAACTGCTGCGCGATTTGCACCGCAACGGAGCGACGGTCTGCATGGTCACACACGACCAGCGTTACGCGAATTTTGCGGAGCGCACGATTCATCTCTTTGACGGGCGTATCGTCGAGGAGACCCAGGAAGCACACGTCGGAGCCTGAAGCCCGGAGGACCTTGTGCACACGATCTGGCAGGACGTTCGCTACGGCGCGCGCATGTTGTGGAAGCACCGGCTGGCGACGATTGTCTGCACCGCGGCGTTGGCTCTGGGCATCGGAGCAAATACCGCGATGTTCAGCGTGGCAGAGGCCTTTCTGCTGCATTCGGTGCCGTTTGAAAATCCTGACCGCATCGCGGCTCTTGTGAACGTGCGTCCGGAACAAAACATCGACCGGAATGCGGTGGCGCCGGCGACGTATCTGGAATGGCAGGCGCAAGCGAAGTCCTTCGAACAGATGGCCGCCTACGAATGGGACGAGGTGAACCTGACGGGCAATCGCGAGCCGGAGAAAGTCCAGGGATTTGATGTAACGGCGAATTTCTTCGGTCTTCTGGGGGTTCAGCCGAAGATGGGCCGCGCCTTTCTTCCCGAGGAAGAGCAACCCGGAAAAGAACAGGAAATCATTCTCAGCTACGGGCTTTGGGAACGGCGCTTTGCCTCCGATCCGAATATCCTCAACAAAACCGTCAAAGTCGACGGCAAAGTTTTCACCATCGTGGGAGTGATGGACAAAGGGTTTGATTTCCCGATGCCTGTGGAAGCATGGATGCCGCTGGCTCTTGACGTGAAACAACGTGCGGAGCGGAACTCGCGTTACGTATGGCCGCTGGGCAAACTGAAATCTGAAATCTCGCTCAAGCAAGCGACCGCGGAAATGAGCGGTCTCGTGCAACGCCAAGCCGAGGCCTATCCGGATTCTTCCAAGGGCTGGCAGCTTCGAGTGATGCCGGTGCGCGAATTTGCAACGAGCGACCTAACACGGCAATACACCCTGTTGCTCATGGGCGCCGTGGGCTTTGTGCTGCTAATTGCTTGTGCGGACGTCGCCAACGTGCAATTTGCGAGGGTTTCCGGGCGGCAGAGGGAACTGGCCGTTCGAGCGGCCATGGGAGCGAGCCGCGCGCGAATCGTGTGGCAACTGCTGACGGAAAGTATTCTCTTGGCGCTATTGGGATCCACGGCAGGTTTGCTCTTCGCTCAGTGGGACATCACCCTAATTCTCGCGCACATGCCCGCGGACGTGGCCAAGTTCGTTGCAGGATGGAAGACGATCAGCCTCGATGCAAACGCGTTCCTTTTTACGCTGGCCGTTGCATTGGTGAGCGGCATCCTGGCGGGGATTGCGCCTGCATTGCTGACGTCACGGACCAACGTCAGCGAAACACTGAAGGAAAGCGGACGCGGTTCTTCGGCGGGACGCGCGCGTCATCGTTTGCGCAATGCCCTGGTCGTGGCGGAGATTTCACTTTCCCTCGTGCTTCTCGTCGGCGCCGGTTTGCTGGTGAAAAACTTTACGGCACTGATCAGCGTGAATGAGAAGTACCACCCGAAATCCATCCTCACGATGAACGTGAGCCTGCCGGAATTGCAGTATAAGGCGAAACCGGGACGGTTGGCGTTTCACGAGCAAGTGCTGCAGCGGCTCTCGACGCTCCCTAACGTGCAATCGGCGGCCATGGTCACCTACGTTCCTTATTCGGATGGAGGAGGAGCCAGCACCAGAGCATTCACTGTCGAAGGCCATACGCTGAAGGACCGCGGCGAATTGAATACTGCCATCGTCCAGACCATCAGCCCCAACTATTTCGGATTGATGCAAATCGCCTTGCGTGAAGGCCGTGAACTTGGGGAGATGGACGCCGACAGTACGCTGCCAGTCGCAGTGATAAGTAAGAGCCTGGCCCGGCGGTATTTTTCCGGAGAAAACCCTCTCGGAAAGAAGCTGAAGATCGGGCAAGGCGATGACAGCTCGCCTTGGTTGACGATTGTCGGGATCGTGGAAGACGTGCACTACAGTTGGATCAGCAAAGAAGACATTCCGACAATCTACCGAACTTTCCGGCAATCGCCACCCTATTATGTCTCGCTGGTTTTGCGCACCGGCGGGGATCCTCTTTCCCTGGTGCCTGCGGTGCGGAGCCAAGTCGCTGCAGTAGATCCGGAACTCTCTCTGTTCAACGTCAAGCCGCTCGACACCGTCATCAGCGATTCGATTGTGGGCATTGGCTACGTGGCGGTGATGATGGGCGTTCTGGGAATCATCGCGCTGGTGCTGGCGTCCGTGGGAGTGTACGGTCTGATGTCTTATGCGGTGAGCGAGCGAACCAACGAAATCGGCATCCGCATGGCCATGGGGGCCACGGCCAAGGACATTCAGCGGCTGGTCATGGGGAAGGGCGCGTTGCTCACGCTGATCGGCATGGGCATCGGACTTCCACTCGCGTTCGTTCTGGCGAACGCGCTGTCCAGCTTACTCTTCGGAGTGGAGGTAGCCGATCCTGTCGCATTTATCATCCTCCCGGTGGTGTTAGCCGCCGTTGCCACGCTGGCGTCCTATCTTCCCGCGCGGCGCGCCGTGCGCGTGGATCCCATCACCGCCTTGCGGTACGAGTGAGGCAGGATTTGTTCCACCGGGACATGCGCTAAGATAGAAGCGCGATTCACAGTTCGAACCGCAAGGAGCCGATGTGGAACCATTGATTCAGCTGAGAAACCTGGAAAAAGTTGTCGAAGCGGGCCCGAATAAATTCTATCTATTGCGCAGAATCAACCTGGATATTCAGCCCGGTGAATTTGTAACGATCATGGGGCCTTCCGGCGCGGGAAAATCCACGCTGCTGAGCATTATGGGAATGCTCGACGGAGCATGGAGCGGCGATTACTACTTCTCCGGCGAAGCCGTTCACAAGCTCAACGTCAAGAAACGGAACGAGTTGCACAAGGCCAACATCGGGTTTGTGTTCCAGAGCTATCACCTGATCGACAATCTGACCGTTTTTGAAAACCTGGAAGTGCCTCTGTCCTACAAAAACGTGCCGCACAAGGAACGCGTCAGCCTCGTCTGTGACGCCCTCGACCGTTTTCACATTGTCGGCAAGAAGGATCTTTTCCCCAATCAGCTCTCCGGCGGACAGCAGCAACTCGTCGGCGTGGCTCGCGCAGTGATTCTCAGCCCGAAACTAATCCTAGCCGATGAGCCGACCGGAAATCTGCATTCGGCGCAGGGCGAAGAGATCATGGAACTCTTCAAGAAGCTGAATGATGGGGGCACTACCATCATTCAAGTCACACACTCGGAAAGAAATGCGTCGTACGGAAGCCGCATCATCCAGTTGAAGGACGGCTGGGTGGTCAGCGAGACGGCAACTGCGGGTGCGCGCGCCACCGCATCGCACCCCGCATAGGTATGGGCATTCTCGCTCGGTAGGAGGCACAGAGTGACTACTTTTCTGCAGAATCTGCGCCATGCCCTCCGGATGTTCGCGAAGAGCCCCGCCATCACAGCCGTCCCCATCTTGACGCTGGCTACCGACGCGGCGTGCTCCCCGGCGTGCCTCGGAAACAACAGTAGGGTAAACTCCGTCTACAGAGTGGAATGAAAACAACCACCACGCAACCCTATCGAGTCCTGCTGGCCGATGATCAAGCGGACATCCGGGACGCCCTACGCCTGCTGCTGAAGCGCGAAGGCTATGAAACTCAGGCGGTAGCCTCGCCCGCTGAGGCTCTGAGCGCCATCGAATCACGAGAATTCGACGCGGTTCTTATGGACCTCAACTATGCTCGCGATACTACATCAGGCGAGGAAGGGCTCGACCTGCTGACCAACATCCAGATGCTGGACAGTACGCTGCCGGTGGTGGTGATGACCGCGTGGAGCAGCATCGAAGTGGCCGTCGAAGCCATGCGCCGCGGCGCGCGCGATTTCGTCCAAAAACCCTGGGAGAACACGCGCCTGCTCTCCATTCTGCGCACGCAAATTGATTTGCGGCAGGCTTTGCGCCAGGCGTCGCGGCTCGAAGCGGAAAATCGCATCCTGCGCGCGGAATCGCGGCCCACCTTTTTGGCAAAGTCTCCTGCGATGGTCCCGGTGCTCGAGCTGATTGGGCGCATCGGCCCATCGGACGCAAACGTATTAATCACCGGAGAACACGGTACCGGCAAAGAAGTTGTCGCCCGGACGCTCCATGCTTTATCAACACGCACTTCCAAGCCGATGGTTACGGTGAATGCTGGCGGACTATCGGAAGGGGTTTTCGAAAGCGAACTCTTCGGACATGTTAAAGGCGCTTTCACTGACGCGCGCTCCGATCGTGTGGGCCGGTTCGAACTCGCCGATAACAGCACCTTATTCCTCGACGAAATCGCCAACGTGCCCCTCAATCTGCAGGCAAAACTTCTGCGTGTGCTGGAAACCGGTGATCTTGAGCGCGTCGGCTCGTCCACCACACGCCGGGTCAACGTGCGCGTCCTGGCCGCAACCAATGCGGATATCAACGCCGAAGCCGCCGCGGGCCGATTCCGACAAGACCTCCTCTTTCGCCTGAACACCATTGAGATCCATATTCCGCCGCTGCGTGACCGCCGCGAGGACATCGATCTGCTCGCGCATCATTTCCTTCTCGGCTACACAAATCGCTATCGCAAGAATATCGCCAGCTTCGATGCTGCCGCCGTCAAGGCTCTTCACGAGCATCCCTGGCCTGGAAACGTCCGCGAGCTCGATCACGCGGTCGAACGTGGCGTGCTGATGTCGCCCGGACCCTCGGTGCGTGCGGGAGATCTGGGCTTGCGCGCACAAGCTGCGGGTGGCACCGCGAAACTGGAAGAGATGAGCCTCGACGAAGTCGAGAGGTACCTCATACAGCGGACACTTTCCCGTCATGAAGGAAATGTCAGTCAAGCGGCCAAGGCGCTGGGACTGAGCCGCAGCGCCATGTATCGCCGGCTGCAAAAACACGGGCTGGAATGACGCGACTGACTTATGAGCGCCGCATCCAGCTCCTCGCGCTGGCCGCTGGCTTTCCCGGTTCGCTGATCGCGCTCATCCTTCTCTGGACTGGAAGTTTCTCCTCCGGAACATTTTGGACCATGGCCTTCCTGATCGTTTCTCTCTGGATGGGATTTGCTTTTTCCTTGCGCAATCGTGTGGTTTTCTCTCTGCAAACGCTTTCGAATCTTCTTGCCGCCATGCGTGAGGAAGATTTCTCACTGCGCGCCCGTGGCGCGCGCAGTGACGACGCCATGGGTGAAGTAATGATCGAAGTCAACGCGCTCAGCGAAATGTTGCGGCAGCAGCGGCTGGGTGCGTTGGAGGCCATCGCGCTTATGCGCACCGTGATGGAAGAAATCGACCTGGCCATCTTTACCTTCGACAATAAGACCAAGTTGCGCCTGGTCAACCGGGCGGGAGAACGATTGTTGGCGCGCCCCGCGGAACGCCTACTGGGGTTTACTGCGGAAGAATTGGGGCTCGCAGCCTGTCTGGAAGGTGATCCTGCGCGCACCATGGAACTGAATTTTCCCGGCGGTTCCGGACGATGGGGATTGCGCCGCGGTTCCTTCCGCGAAGGAGGGTTGCCGCATCATCTTGTCGTGCTAAGCGATTTGAGCCGCACCCTGCGCGACGAAGAGCGCAAGGCGTGGCAGCGGCTGATCCGCGTGCTCGGCCACGAACTTAATAATTCGCTCGCTCCGATTCAGTCCGTGGCGCAAGGCTTGGAAAGCGGTCTGGCGAGCGCCGTCAAGTCTTCTGAGCTGCAAAATGAATCGTCGACCGCGATCTTGGAGGATCTGCGGCAAGGGCTTGGCATCATTCGTTCTCGCACGGAAGCACTCGGCCGCTTTATGGCCGCGTACGCACACCTCGCTCGGCTGCCGCAGCCAAAGTTGTTGCCTGTGAATGTATCGGAATGGATCAGCCGGACGGTGAAACTCGAGACGCGCGTGAAAGTGAGTGTCGTGGAGGGCCCAAAAGTAGTTATTTCCGCGGACGCGGATCAGTTGGAGCAGCTGCTGATCAATCTGGTTCGAAATGCGGCCGATGCCACGCTGGAAACGCGTGGCTCGGTCCAGGTCGGCTGGTCGCGGCAAGGCTCGCAGCTGGATGTCCGGGTTTTGGACGATGGTCCGGGCCTGCCGAACACAGCAAATCTTTTCGTACCCTTTTTTACAACTAAGTCGGGCGGCTCCGGCATCGGGTTGGTTCTTAGCCGCCAAATCGCAGAAGCCCACGGTGGCGAACTCACGTTAGTCAATCGCTCGGACACGCGAGGCTGTGAGGCGCTTCTGCGACTGCCGATTTAGCGGCTACAGTTCGTATCGGACCTTGCCCCGTTCCAAATTGGGAATCTGTGTTTGCCTGTATGGTCGCAAGACACTCAGCAACCTGTTTTCCTTCAAGCACTTAAACAAGGAATCTGTCGTGATTACATTGGTCTCTCTCTTGCCAATGCCACCACGTGAATTCGTGTACTGCGCCAACAAAGAAGATGCAGCTGTTTTTTCGCATAGGTGTGTGCGGTTTCTTCTTGTTGTTCAGTCTACTCTCCTGGAAAATGCCAAGCGCGCTAGCGCAAGATCCTCCGCAAGCTGTCGCGAGCCAGAGGGTTAGACCGAAAGGGGAGGATGCCAGTGCTGCAAGTACGAACGCCAAGAAAGAGAGAACGCTAAAGTCAGAGGATGTAGCGGAGAATCGGCTAGGCCTGCAACTCTTCAAGAACATCGCGAGGGATCAACATGATATATGGACCAGCCCGGCCCATCTACGCCTTGGATATGCCGATTGGCTCGTGCCCTTCGCGGGAATCACGGCGGGATTGCTGGTCACCGACCGGGATGTAAACCTGCACCAATCAAACTCACTGGGCACACTGAAGAACTACCGAAATCTTTCAAACTACGGCATCGCCGGAATGGCGGGCGCCACGGGCGGCCTGTACCTCTGGGGCAAGGTCACCGAGGATCTCCACAAGCAAGAAGCAGGAATTCTGAGCGGCGAAGCGGCCCTCGATGGCCTGCTGGTGACAACGGCTGTGAAATACGCGACGGGCCGGGAACGCCCCGGAGTGGATTCCTTTCACGGCAAGTTCTGGCAAGGCAGCGATTCATTCCCATCGGACCACGCGGTTGCTGCCTGGGCCGTTGCCAGCGTCCTCACGCACGAATACCCAGGTCCCTTAACGAGATTCCTGGCCTACGGCGCTGCCTCCGCGATATCCATCGCCAGGGTCCGCGGGCAGAAACATTTTCCTTCGGATGTCCTCGTTGGAAGCGGCATTGGATGGTTGACCGGCTGGCAAGTCTATCGTGCGCATCACCATTCCGAAGTTGGAGGTGGGTCGGCGGAAGATCTGTCCGACGCGCCAGTTGTCCCCACAGACCGCACGCCGAGTGCCATGGGTTCGCCTTACGTTCCACTGGATAGCTGGATCTACCCGCTTCTCGATCGTCTGGTGGCGAGGGGAGCGATAAATGACGCCATCCTAGGAATGAAGCCGTGGACGCGGCTCGAATGTGCGCGGCTGCTCAATGAAGTGGCGGATCATCTACAAGAATCAGGAGCGGAGACAGATTCTTCACACCTCTACGAATCACTGTTGCAGGAATTCACGCCGGAGATCAATCTCCTCAGCGGAGGAAGTAATCGAACGTTACGCATCGAATCCATCTACACACGATTGACCGGAATATCCGGACCGCCTCTCACCGACGGTTACCACTTCGGTCAGACGCTCTTCAATGATTTTGGGCGGCCGTATCAAGAAGGGCTCAACAGCGTCGCCGGGTTTTCCGGATGGGCCACTTCCGGGCGCTGGGTAATTTATGCCCGCGGGGAATACCAGCACGCTCCGTCGGGCCCGGCCATCCCCATGGCCGCAGAGAACGCCATCGCAGCGGTGGATGATATCCCGGCTGTTACGCCATCTTCTGCAGCCACGCGAAACCAAGCGCGCTTGCTCGATGCCTATGTTGGACTGAACCTCGGAAACTGGCAGCTTTCGTATGGTCAGGAGAGTCAGTGGTGGGGCCCAGGAGAGAGCGGCCCCTTGCTTTTCAGTGACAATGCGCCGCCCGTGCAGATGTTTCACATCGACCGTGTCTCTCCGTTCTATCTTCCCTGGATTCTCCGATTGCTTGGGCCCATGCGCTGGAATGCCTACTTTGGGAGGCTCCAAGGGCACATCCTTTCGCCCAATCCCTTCTTCCACGGCGAAAAAATCAGCTTTAAACCCACGCGCAATCTTGAGTTTGGCTTCACGCGTACGGTGGTGGTTGGAGGCGAGGGCCGTCCGCTGACTCCGTACCGGCTCTTTTTGTCCTACTTCAGCGCTACCAGTTACCTCGTTAAACCTGCCAAAAAAGATCCCGGAAAGCGGGACGGAGGGTTCGATTTCAGTTACCGTCTTCCATTGCTTCGAAATTGGCTCACCATTTACAACGATTCCATCTCCGCCGATGATCCGTCTCCACTGGCAGCGCCTCGACGAGCAGGGATCAGCCCCGGCCTGTACCTTACGCATTTCCCCGACTTGGGAAAACTTGACTTGCGGATCGAAGCGCCGCTCACCGACACGGTTTGGACCAATGGCCCGGGCCGCTACATCTACTGGGACAATTACTACAATGATCTCTACACCAATCGGAAGATGTTAATGGGCAATTGGGTCGGCCGCGACGGCTCGGGAATTCAGGCCACCAGCCGCTACTGGCTGAATGCGCGAAATTCCATCCAATTCGGATATCGCCACGTCAAAGTTGATCCTAAGTTTATTTCGCACGGCGGCACCATCAACGACGCTTCCGTTCGTGCGGAGTTTCAATTGGGCCGCGACTGGAGCGCTTCCGCCCTCGTTCAATACGAACAGTGGTTCATCCCGCTGTTAGCTCCAGGTCTCCAGAAAAACGTTAGCACTTCCGTCCAGTTCGTCTATTGGCCGCAGTCCCAAAACCATTGAAATTGCCTGACTTTCGGCTATGACAGCTTCTCCTTCACAAAATCCTTAGCTACAATTCATCACTTCCTAAGCCTTTCTCTCCTATACCATGGAGTTGGAGACTTCAGTGCTAGATTTCGTTTTCATCCTGGTGACGGTGCTCTTTTTCGGGGCGGCTATTCTGTATCTTCGTGCCTGCGAACGCTTGAAATAAGACGGAGACTTTTTGTGTTTGGAAATATCGTGCTTATCGTGATTTGTGTGTTGCTGCTCGGATATCTGCTTGTGGCCTTGCTCAAGTCGGAGAAATTCTGACGATGACCGCGAATGGATGGTTTCAGATCGGCCTCTTTTTGGCCGTCATTTTCCTGCTCACCAAGCCGCTGGGCATTTTTCTCGTCCGCGTGTTCGAACGGAAGCGCACATTTCTAGATCCCGTGCTGCGCCCCATTGAGAGATTCCTCTATCGCATCACTGGCGTTGACGAAAACAAGGAAATGCCCTGGACCGAGTACGGCATCTCCATGCTGCTCTTCAGCGGGGTTTCCATGCTTGTGCTTTACCTAATGGAGCGCCTCCAGCATTGGCTACCGTTCAATCCTCAGAATGTCGCCAACGTGGCTCCAGATTTGGCATGGAACACGGCAGCCTCTTTTACCACCAATACGAATTGGCAAGTCTATACGCCGGAAACCACCATGAGTTATCTCACGCAAATGGCCGGCCTGGCGTATCACAACTTTGCCTCTGCCGCCGTCGGCATCGCGCTGGCAATTGCCTTGATCCGCGGAGTGGCACGGCACGAATCCAAAACCATTGGAAGTTTCTGGGTCGACGTGACGCGCTGTTTTCTTTGGGTCCTGTTGCCGGCATGCCTTGTCGGTTCGCTGGTGCTGATCTCGCAGGGAGTCGTTCAAAATCTCAAACCGTATGCCCAGGCACAGCTGGTTGAGCCGCAGATAGTGCAGACTCAGGGCGCCGACGGCAAGTCGACCACGCAGACGGTTACCCAGCAAACCATTGCCCTTGGTCCGACGGCGTCCCAGGAAGTCATCAAAATGTTTGGGACGAATGGGGGCGGCTTTTTCAACGCCAATAGCGCTCACCCCTTCGAGAATCCCACGCCTTTCTCTAATTTCTTCGAGATGGTCCTTATATTTGCGATCCCTTCCGCGCTGACCTACACGCTGGGGCGAATGACCGGCTCACCGCGGCATGGCTGGGCCGTCTGGGGAGCGATGACCGCGCTGTTCCTCGTCGGTGTGTCCGCCGCGTACTGGGCTGAGGCCCGGGGCAATCCGCAACTCGTTGGCGTCAATCAAGTCGCTGGCCCTCAGCACTCCGGTGGAAACATGGAGGGAAAGGAAGTCCGCTTCGGCATCGCGAACTCCGCTCTCTTCGCTACCACGACTACTGATGCCAGTTGCGGCGCGGTAAACAGCATGCACGATTCGTTCACGCCGTTGGGAGGCATGGTTCCCCTCGTCAACATCATGCTCGGCGAAGTCATTTTCGGAGGGGTGGGTTCCGGTCTTTACGGCATGCTCGTCTTCGTGATTCTAGCCGTTTTTATCGCCGGCCTCATGGTGGGGCGGACGCCGGAGTACCTGGGGAAGAAGATTGAATCCTTCGATGTGAAAATGGCGATGTTATCGGTTCTGATTTCTTCGCTGACGATTCTTGTATTCGCCGCAATCGCCGTGGTTGCAAAGTTCGGTATTGCGGGCATCACCAATCCAGGGCCGCATGGCCTTTCGCAAATCCTCTACGCCTACACTTCCTCCGTGGGCAACAACGGTTCGGCCTTCGGCGGCATCAGTGCGAATACGCTGTGGTACAACACCAGTACCGCCTTTGCCATGCTTCTAGGGAGATTCATGGTCGTGATTCCCATCCTCGCGATTGCCGGGAATCTCGCCGGAAAAAAGGCCGCGCCCGCCTCCCTGGGTACTTTCCCTGTAACTGGTCCGCTCTTCAGCGTTTTGCTCGTTTCCACAATTCTGATTGTCGGTGCTCTCACTTTTTTCCCGGCGCTGAGCCTGGGCCCCATTCTCGAACACCTGCTGATGCTCGCCGGAAAGTCATTCTAAGGAACCCATGGACCACGGATCACAAGTCAAGTCAGCGTCGCTCTCCGACACTAAGATTCTGAAGACCGCGATCGTCGACTCCTTCCGGAAATTGCATCCGCGCACGATGATCAAGAATCCGGTCATGTTTGTGGTTGAAGTCGGCGCCTTGCTCACTTCGATTCAATTGGTGCGCGATACCCTGGCTCATGCCGGGCAGTTCGGCTTCGGCCTGCAGATTACACTCTGGCTCTGGTTCACCGTTTTATTTGCAAATTTCGCGGAAGCCATGGCCGAGGGGCGCGGCAAAGCCCAGGCGGAAACTCTGCGAAAAGCGAGAGCGGAAACCGAAGCGCGGCGCGTTTGCCCGGACGGCTCGACGGAGTGCGTGGCCAGCTCGAAATTGCGTTCCGGGGACGTCGTTTTGGTTTCCGCGGGAGAATTCATTCCCGGCGACGGTGAGGTCATCGAGGGAGTCGCATCGGTGGACGAATCCGCCATCACCGGGGAATCCGCTCCCGTCATCCGCGAATCCGGTGGCGACCGCTCCGCCGTCACCGGCGGCACGCGCGTTCTGTCCGACGAAATTCGCGTGCGCATTACTTCCAACCCCGGAGAAACTTTTCTCGATCGCATGATCCGCCTCGTGGAAGGCGCGTCACGGCAGAAGACTCCGAACGAGATTGCCCTCAATATCTTGTTGGCAGGCCTGACGATTATTTTTCTCCTGGCCGTCGCGACACTGCAGCCTTTCGCGGTCTATTCCGGAGCCCCCCAGACCATCTTTGTGCTCGTCTCGTTGCTTGTTTGTCTAATTCCCACGACGATTGGCGGACTCCTCTCAGCGATAGGAATCGCAGGAATGGATCGGCTCATCCAGAGAAATGTAATCGCCATGTCCGGACGCGCCGTGGAAGCTTCCGGCGACGTCGACGTGCTGCTACTCGACAAGACTGGAACCATCACGCTCGGCAACCGCCAGGCTACCTTGCTATATCCCTGCCTCAGTGTGAAAGAAATGGATCTTGCCAGCGCGGCGCAACTCGCTTCCTTCGCCGACGAAACGCCGGAAGGGCGATCCATCGTCGTTTTGGCTAAGGAAAAGTACGGCCTGCGCGGCCGCGAACTGGCGCCGCACAATCCGATCTTCATTCCCTTCTCCGCGCAAACTCGCATGTCCGGGGTGGACATGGACGGTTCTGAGATTCGCAAGGGGGCGCCCGATGCCGTCGAGAAATATGCGGCGGAAAGAGGGCAAGTGGTTCCTCCGGAGATCAAGCAAATCATCCGGGAGATCTCCAATGGGGGCGGCACTCCCCTGCTCGTTACGCAGAATCGCCAGGTGCTCGGCGCGATTGCGCTTACGGACATTGTAAAAGGCGGCATGCGCGAAAGATTTGACCATCTGCGAGCCATGGGCATTCGCACGATGATGATTACTGGCGACAATCCGCTTACCGCGGCGGCGATCGCGCGCCAGGCCGGCGTCGATGATTTTCTTGCCGAGGCCAAGCCGGAAGACAAGATGGCGCTCATCAAGCGGGAGCAGGCCAAGGGTAAGCTCGTGGCCATGACCGGCGACGGCACGAATGATGCTCCTGCGCTGGCACAAGCCGACGTTGGCGTGGCCATGAACACCGGCACGCAAGCCGCAAAAGAAGCCGGCAACATGGTTGATCTCGACTCCAATCCCACAAAGCTTATCGAGATCGTTGAAATCGGCAAGCAGCTGCTGATCACGCGAGGCGCGCTTACTACTTTTTCCGTCGCCAATGATGTCGCGAAATACTTCGCCATCATTCCCGCCATGTTTGCCGCGGCATTCCCCCAACTGGAAGTTTTGAACGTCATGCACCTTCACACTCCGCAATCCGCCATTCTCTCGGCGGTGATCTTTAACGCCATCATCATCATTGCGCTCATTCCGCTGGCCCTGCGCGGTGTTCGTTATCGCCCTGTAGGTGCGGCAGCGTTGCTGCGTCAGAATCTTCTGATCTACGGAGTCGGCGGCGTGGTCGCACCTTTTCTCGGAATCAAATTCATCGATGTGATGATCACGTATTTGCGCATGGCTTGAGGCGCCCTATGAAACAGAATTTGCGAATTGCCGTTCTGATGACCCTGGTGACCACCGTCCTCTTCGGGCTGGTCTACCCTCTCGCGGTTACCGGCCTCGGCCAACTCATCTTCCCCACGCAAGCGAACGGCGGAATGATCGTGAGGCAAGGCCAGATCGTGGGTTCCCGACTCATCGGCCAGCCGTTTTCCTCACCATCCTACTTCCACCCCCGCCCGTCGGGAGCCGGCAATGGCTATGACGCCACGTCCTCCGGCAGCGCCAATCTTGGCCCGACCAATCATCAACTCATGGATCGCGTCAAAGCGGACGTGGAGAAACTGCACGCGGAAAATCCAAGCGCGGAAATACCCGTGGACTTGGTCACCTCGTCTGGTTCAGGGCTCGATCCGCACATCTCGCCCGCGGCGGCGGAATTCCAGGTGCCTCGCATTGCGCGCGAGCGGGGCATAAGCGAAGCGGAGGTGCGCGCACTCGTCGCGCAACACGCTCTGGGCAGACAGTTTGGTGTTCTAGGCGAGCCTCGCGTAAATGTTCTTGAGCTCAATCTGGCCCTTGATGCGGCGCACCCGAAACGCTAAACGTCAGGACTTCCTCGAAGAGATTTTCGCAGCACTGACGCGCGGCGCCTGAAATCGGTATCCCACCCAGGGCTCCGTTCGAATGTACTTCGGACGCGCGGGGTCCGTCTCAATTTTCTTCCGCAATTGATTGATGACCACGCGCAGATTCTCCGTTTCCTCGCCGTAGTCCGGTCCCCAGACGGATTGCAAGATTCGGCGGTGTGTCAGCGGTTTGCCTTGGTTGGCGACCAAATGCTTGAGCACGTCGAATTCCTTCGGGGTCAGGTGAATTTCTTCTCCCCGCACGGTCAATTGCCGGCTCTCAAAATCCAGCGTGAGTTCCTTCGAAACGAACGGGGGCAAGGCGTCTCCCGGCGCGTAGCGCCGCAGCGCCGCGCGGATGCGCGCCAGCAATTCCTCAATCCCAAATGGTTTAACCACATAGTCGTCGGCCCCGGCGTCCAACGCCAGCACTTTATCCTTCTCGGCATTTCGAACCGTGAGCATGATAATGGGAGCTTCCGACGACCGCCGAATCTCGCGGCACGCTTCAATTCCGCCTATCCCGGGCATGTTCACATCCAATAGGACTAGGTCGGGCTTATTTTTGCGGACCGATTCCACGGCTTCTTCGCCCGTTTTCGCATCGGTAATGACATAGCCCTGACTGGAGAGCGTGGAGCGCAGCACGCGCCGGATTTGCGGCTCGTCGTCCACGACCAGGATGTTGGAGCCGTTCATCCTTATTCTTCCGTTCCCCTGAAGATGGGCAGGGTGAAAGAAAACACCGACCCATGGCCGAGCTGGCTCGTCACGCTAATTGTACCCTTGTGCGCCGCGACGATTGCCTTTGCAATCGGCAAGCCCATTCCCGTTCCTCTCACAAGATACCGCTGATCTTTGCCGCGGTAGAACTTGTCAAAGATCATTCCTTGCTCGAAATCGTCGATGCCCGGACCGCGGTCGGCCACGCTGATCGTCACGTAGTCGCCGGCTAATTCCGCGGACACGGTAATCGGTTCCTCTTTCCCGGAATACAGATTGGCGTTGTCGATCAAGTTCACGAGAATATCTTTAGTTCGCTCCGGATCGGCTTGCACCGGAGGTAAATCTGGACTTACTTTCACCTCCACCCGGCGGCTCGCCAGGGACGACTTCATTTGCGTGAGTGCTTCCTGAATGATCTCCTCGACCGGAGTGGGAGCAAAATGCAGCTCAATTTCCCCAGCTTCCAGCCGCGCCATCTCCGCGGCCTCTTCCACCAAGTGGTTCAAGCGGTCGCATTCTTCATTGATGATACTCAGCAATTCCTGCCGCTGCGCAGGGCCCGCTTTCTCGTTGGCCAGGAGGCTGGTCACCGCCGCCTTCATGGACGTCAACGGTGTGCGGAAGTCATGCGTTACAGAATCCAGTAGCGCGGATTTTAGCCGCTCTCCCTGCCTCTCGGCCTCGGTTTGGCCGAGTTGCTCTACGGCTCGCGCGCGTTCAATCGCAATCGCCACAAGGCTGCCCACCGCATCCAGCGTCTGCCGCGAAAGCTGCGCCCCGGAAATGCCGAGACTCCCGATCGCGCGGACGCCCAGACGCACGGGGATGAAATACAGACTCTGCTGCGACTCGATGGTCATCTCGTCTCGTAGAAACGCCGTTTTCATCTTTTCCTCATCGAGGTGCGAAGCGCCAAATCCTGACCGATAAAACTTGTCCTTCTGCGGCAGGAACAGTTCGGAGGCACCCGCTTCGAAACTCTCCACGATATAGTTCGGAATCGCATTCATCAATTGAATGACGTTGCCCTCACCCAGCAGCTTTTGGCTGAACTTGTACAAACGCTCGATTTCGCGGCGCCGGCTGTGCGCTTCGTCCGCCTCCTTTCGTATTCTCGCCGAGAGCTGGCTTCCCATGATCGAAGTGAAAAGAAATGCAGCGAGGGCCACCCAGTTTTGGGGATCGGCAATGGTAAAAGTTCCTATGGGTGGCAAGAAGTAATAGTTAAAGGTCAGCACGGCCACGACAGACATGAAAACCGAGACCGCCATTCCCCACACCGCCGAAACTGCTAGAATTGCCAGCAGAAACGAAAGTGCAACCGTGGTCTGATTGGCAGGAATGACCTGACGGTAAAGAAACACAATGCCGGCGACAATGAAGATGGAAAGCACGGAGCCAAAAATCCGGCCGGCAAGGAATCTCTGCATTAACCTATTCTATCGCAGGCATCTCGCCTGACGCGGGGAAGATAATCCTTTGCCGAAGAAACCCGAAGAGTGGCTGGAAATTGCCTCCCCGCCGCAAAAGTCGCGCGGCATTTTCAAACTTTTTCTCGGTTATGCGCCGGGCGTGGGCAAGACCTTTAGCATGCTCAGCGAAGCCATCCGCCGGAAGAACCGCAGTGAAGATGTAGTTATCGGCGTCGTTGAGACCCACGGCCGCAAAGGCATCGAAGAGATCATTACGGCGATCGAAGCCGTTCCAAGAAAGAGAATCGAATACAAAGGCACTGTGTTTGAGGAGATGGATGTTGACGCCATCCTGGCCCGGCATCCTCAGGTTGTTCTCGTGGACGAGCTCGCTCATACCAACATCCCGGGCAGCAAGCACCGCAAGCGTTACGAGGACGTCCAGGAACTTCTTGCCGCAAAAATTGACGTTGTCTCCACGCTCAACATCCAGCATATCGAGAGCATCGCGCCCGTCGTTCGCTCCATTACCGGCATCACCGTCCGCGAGACGGTTCCCGACTGGGTTCCTCTTACTGCGACAGAAACCGTGATGGTCGACCTCACTCCCGAAGCCCTGCAAAACCGCATGAAGCGCGGCGATGTCTACAGCTCCGAGAAAGTGGAGCGTTCTCTCAAGAACTTCTTCCGCCGCGGCAATCTCATCGCGCTTCGCGAACTCGCTCTGCGCCAAGTTGCGGAACAGGTGGACCGCAGTCTCGAATCCTACATGGAAGCCCAGGACATCCGGAAAAACTGGGCGGTTAGGGAACGAATGGCGGTGTGCATCTCTTCCAATCCGTCGGGGCAATTCCTAATTGCGCGCGGCGCCCGCATGGCACGCCGCATGGATGCGGAACTTTACGTGGTCCATGTCGACCGGGAATTCGGCGCCAAAGAACAAAATCTCAATGCCCTTGCCGCCAATCTGCATTTCGCCGAAAGCCTGGGCGCGAGAGTGGTCCGCCTGAAAGGACGAAGCGTCGCCGATAGCGTGGCGGAGTTCGTTCGTTCGAAACACATCACCCATGTAATTTTCGGCCGCGCAGCAGTCCATGACTGGCGCAAGTATCTCTATCTCTCCGCTGTTCACCGTTTCTTGCGCGAATCGCCGGCGGTTGATGTCCATATTGTGACTCAGGAATCGGAGGACTAGCTCTTCGCTAAGGCGCGCTGGGGCGTTGCAGGCTCCCTTTTAATTCCAGTTCAACGTTTACCACGTGGTTTGCTTTCAACAGGAAGTTACTCGGGTTCTTCAATCCCCACTCGATGTAGGGTATGTCGAATTTCGCGGTGCCCGACCAATGGTCTGTCCCCAATTCCGCCTGAACGGGTATTGTCAATTCGTGTTCGCCGCCATGCAGCACGAACGCGCCATGGATTTGCACGGAGCAGATTCCCTGCGGAGTAATTTTCCCTTCGACACGATCGGGGCGAAAGATCACCTCCGCGTATCGTCCGCTCTCCAGGATTTCTTTATGCATTTTCTTGTCTCGACCGTCGTTGCCACTGTTTCCGCTGGTGGCATCTGCGACGATTTCACCGCCGGCCTTGCCGCTCGCCAACTCCACGCGCAGCGTGCCTCTCTTCAATGCAAACGTTCCATGCACGGTGTGTAACGAACTATCCAGCGTCCAGTGCACCTTGCTCGTCGCTGGGTCGATTGCGAGGACGAGCTCGCCGCCGCCGGTCTGCGGCGTCGCATGCTCCGGCAAAGCGCTCAGGACGACGGGCGCAACCAGCGCCAACGTCGTGATGGATAACAGGCGCGCCATACGTTTGTAAGAGAATTTCATCATGGGATGGATCAATTCATATTGCCAGAAATTGATATCCGAAGCGCAGGCTCGTTGACGTGAGACCCAGCGAAGAAGTTTTTTCCCCATGCACCGCGAGTAGACGAGCAAAGAGGCCGGGGTCGCTCGCCAACACATTCAATGTGCGTTGCCGCAACCGCACGTTTCGTCCCAGCAAGAGAAGCATCCGGCTCATGAAATTGGGCCGCCTCGCGAGGTGATTATGCGCTGTCTGATAGCTCTCAAGGTTTCCTATTTCGAGGGCGTCCGCGAGAGCCATCGCCTGGCAAAAACTCAAGCAAAGTCCTTCACCCGTTATGGCGTCCACACTTCCCGACGCATCTCCCGTCAACGCGACATTTCCGCGGTACACGCGGCTCAATCTTCGAGTGGATGTGAATCCGCCGCGCTCTGGGCTGCTCAGTTCTGCACCAGCCAATCGAGAGGCCAATCCGGGAAATTCACGCATTGCTTCTGCAAAGCATATCCGCGGCTCCGTTGAAACCAGTACAACGCAAGTCTCCTCGCTCCCCAGCGGCGTCACATAGGCCTGCATTCTCCCGCCCCAATGAATTTCCACGCAATCCGTCCACGAACCCGCGCGATAATGTCTCCGCCGCGCGAATCGTGCCTCCTGCTGCGAAACTGGCTCCAAACCGCTCCAGCGCCTCACTCTCGAATGGATTCCATCCGCACCGATCACCCACTTCGCGCTCATCACTTTCCCTCCGACGATTGCGCCGTTAGGCGTGAGCCCCGAAACAGGTGTGTTCCAAAGCAGTTTCACTCCGCATTCCTGTGCTCGCTCCACCATCTTCCGGTGCAGCACTGTCCGGCGTACGCCGACCCCAGTTGTCTCTGGAAAGTTTGCTTCCACCTGCGTACCACCGTCGAGGAAGCGCAGCCCACGAAATGATCGGCCGTCCCGCGGATGAATTTCGATTCCCAACTCGCGTAGAGCCGCGATCGTATGCGGCATCAGCCCCTCTCCACATGCTTTGTCGATTGGTGGCCTTGCACCGTCCACCACCGTAACTTCAAATCCTTTTTTTCGTGCCCCAATGGCCGTCGTCAATCCCGCCGGGCCTCCGCCAATGACAAGTACCTCCGCACGTAATCCCATCCAGCCCCCCACTAGCCTTTGTTACAATTGAAATACCATTTACAGTTAGATGTTCCCGAACTCGAAAAGGTGCCCATTGCCTCTACCCAACCCCCGAGGGAAAAGGCCACGCAATGACTAGTTTCACGACCCCGTGAACCACAACTACTCTTGCAGACAAGATTCCCATGTGCCATAAATGATGCGCCTCAATGAGCGTAGGATGCTTCTCTATTGGAGGTTTTGAGTAGCCCACTAATTCTGCCACTCGCAATGGCAGCAAATTGCGAGCATTGTGGATCACATTTACGGAGCATCCCGACACATATTATGACGATCTGGCAACCACGAAATCCTATCTACCTTTTATGAAGAACATACCCCTGCCACGTCTAGACAGAAATGAAGAGCTTCGCTCTCATATTCTGAAGTACTGTCGCTTGCAACGGGGACAATTCTGGCAAGACCCACTCGGAAAACATAGGGTAGGATGCATCGACGCTGCTTCTCTAACTGAGGTCACCCTCCTGATGAGTGGTGAAACTGCTGCCCTCGCGATACAAGACCCACCTTACAACCTCGTCGCGTTCGATCAAAGGGGCCTCTCTGAGTACATTAGTTGGTGCTCGGAATGGGTACGCGTGACAGACACAGCATTGGCACCAAACAGTGCATTATACGTCTGGCTTGGGGCTGACCAACGGTCTGGGTATCAGCCTTTGCCCGACTTCATGCTCATGATGCGTCAGAAGCCGTTTCAGCCCCGTAGCTTCATAACAATGAGAAACCAACGGGGATACGGCACACAGCACAACTGGATGGCCGTTCGGCAGGAGCTTCTCTACTACAGCAAAGGACTTCCAAAGTTCAACGTCGATGCAGAGTACACTGAGATTCCCAAGATTCTCCGGGGCTATTACAAAGAAGTTGGTGGCGAGATGACAGAAAACCTTCAGCGGAGCAAGTCCGAGAACATTAGGGCTGGAAATGTTTGGGTTGACATCCAACAAGTCTTCTATCGTATGGAGGAAAACGTAAACGGCTGCTATGCCCAAAAACCCCCGAAAAGTGCGGAACGCATCGTCAAAGCTAACTCGGAACCCGGCGACATTGTCCTGGATTCGTTTTCTCACGCCGGTACTACTCTTATAGCGTCGGAGCTCCTAAGCCGCAGATGCTTCACATCAGATATTGACCCTGTTTATTGCGAGATTACCATCCGTAGGCTCGAGCACTTTAGGGCTACGGGCAAGATGGGTTGGCAGAACGGCAACCCATTTGAGAGAGAGATGTGGCAGGACAAGACTCTTCAGCAACTAATTGAAGTGCCAACCGAACCAACTCAGCAACTAGAGTTACTCGGCGGGAGCTGACTCTGGAAAAACTGAAGAAACAGCTAGACGACCTTCTCTCTCGCTTGGACAATGCAGACGACATTCGTTGCCAGTTGCGTGAATTGGTGTCGGTGTACCCTTTCAGCGAGTATGAGTATGTGATTTCTCATCTATTGGCTGCGAAAAAGCTCTCCATCGACGAATACTATGAAGTTCGAAATGAATACGTCGATCGAAATCTATATTGTATCTCTTCGAGATAAGTGCTCCACGGGGATTCGGTGAAGTCTGGGCTCATGGCCATCTGAAGGAGTTGGTACCTGCATTCAAGCGCCCAACAAAGAAGTTAGACCAAGAGTACAGCGGACAGTATGATTTTTTCCTTGACCCGGACATTAGGGTGGAGGTGAAGGCGTCCAGAGCTGTCGAGTTCGAAAAGGACGAGCCCCTGTATGTTAAAGCGCTTGCTGCGGACTCGCAGAAACCATTTGATATGAATTTTCAGCAGATCAAACCCTCGTGTTGTGATGTGTTTGTTTGGATGGCCGCGTGGAGAGATGTCATCCGATACTGGGTCATTCCATCCCACGATGTCGAGAATCATCCACATTATTCCAAAGGTCAACACCGCGGAAACATAGGAGAGGGACAGCTTCATCTCAACAAGGAAAACATCCATCTTTTTGAGAAGTACTTGGTGAAATCGACGCAGATAGAAGACGCGGTCCGGCGGGCTTCCAAAATACACAGAAAAACGCAAAGGCCCCGTTAGGGTTAGCGTCTCGAGGTGCTAGTTGTGATTTTCTTTTTGCGTAGTCTTATGCTCGCTTCGCAACTACTCATTTTGTTTCGAGCAATAGCTTCTGCCCTTGGGTCTGGAACGACCGAACAGGAGTATATCTCTTATCTATAAACATTTCTTATTTTAGACTCCAATTCTATCAATTTGACTCATTAACTCCAAACCCTCATCCTTATAGTTTGATGGCGAAGGCGTCTAATTGCGCTCGACCATCGCGAAAGGCAAATCCTCTCCGCAAATATGGTCGGTTGTTTGGTAGACCGGGGCGATGGATGACTTATTTCCGTACACCTACTG
>Ga0207101_1029_pt1 | contig 30288 bp, 23 predicted proteins | sample Alteio_BWMinHeat_83_FD_153581 | JGI IMG/M metagenome (GOLD analysis project Ga0207101, IMG submission 153581) | Enriched cells from forest soil in Barre Woods Harvard Forest LTER site, Petersham, Massachusetts, United States -... | ecosystem: Environmental > Terrestrial > Soil > Temperate forest >...
TCGGAGTATTCGTGTACAACCATGGCACTGTCATTCTGAGTCCCGTTCTTCAGGACGCAGAACACTTTTCATTTTTGCCGGAGGAGCGGCGCGCAAGCGCCTGTTGGTTACGCGGCACGCCGTGACGGGCCGTGTTGGGAGGTGCGGGCGCCATTCTTTATCGGAAGGGTTTTTTGCACGTCGTGGTCAATATTGCACTGACGGGCGATTCATCCCAGAGTATAAGATATGCTCGCTGGCCGGCAGTTAGAGATTGGCGGCGACCCCGCAGATATGGCGGCTCGCTATTTGAGCACATAAGGGGTTAAAGGACTTTTTTGGCTAAAAAAGACTTTCAAACAGCGCGGGCAGGCGAACGCACAAACTCTGCCGGGAAGCCTGTAAGCAACAGGGTCCTGCTGTCGGTTTCCGACAACGAATACCGCTTCATCCGTCCTCACCTGGAATTTCTCGGCATGCCTCACCAACTCAGCCTTTACGAACCGAACGGTCCGCTGGAGTATGTGTACTTTCCCAATGCAGGTATGGTGTCTCTGGTAATTGAGACGGAAGACGGAAGGACTGTGGAAGTAGGCGAAGTGGGAAAAGAAGGGTTTGCCGGGATACCCGCAGTGTCTGGCATGCGGAAGAGCCAAGTGCGTGAGATCGTACAAATTGCCGGCGATGGGTTCAGGGTGAAAGTCGATGCACTGCAAAGAGTCTTGCGGTCAAGTCCGCAACTTCTACAGATGCTGACTCGGTACGCCGTGATTCACTGGTTGCAGATGGCTCAAACCGCCGCGTGCAATCGACTTCACAAGATCGAACAGCGCTTCGCGCGCTGGCTACTCATCACTCAAGACAGGGTGGATTCCCCGGCGTTTTTCATCACCCACGATTTCCTTGCCACGATGCTCGGGACGGACCGACCCACGGTAAGTTTGGCGGCGGGAATGTTGGCTAAAAAGGGGGTTATCAAGTGGACGCGTGGTGAAGTGCGGATCCTGAGCCGCGCCAAGCTGGCAAAGTGCGCCTGCGAGTGTTACGGAGCTATGCGCGAGGACAGGTATGGCGATGGCCCCTTGCGTCAAGGAGAGGCTTTCAAGCCCAGCGCTTGCGCGGAGGGGTGAATGCTGCCGGAAAGACCGCCATTGAAGCGATCCGTATTGATCTGAAATGCGAATTGTAGTATATCCTACAGTCCAGCTCCGAGCTTGCAGGAAGACGCCCATGGTGGCCCGAACGGTTGCCGCAAAACGGAAAACTCCCCGGAAGTCGGAGTCCTTCAGGCCTGGAAAGAAAAGGCGCCTGGTCGATTGGGAAGCCATCCTCGCCAGAATCCCCGGCGTGCAGACGGTCGTAGAATGCAACGCAGGGCAGGTCATCTTCCGGCAAGGCCAACCCGCTGATTCGGTATTTTTCCTCCGTCGAGGCAGGGTGAAGATCACGGTCGTCTCGCGACGAGGCAAGGAAGCGCTCGTATGCACCCTGGATTCGGGTGACTTGTTCGGTGAAGGTTGCCTGATCGGCCAGAGGTTGCGCATCTCCACGGCGAGCGCGATGACCGATTGCATTCTTGACCGCCTCCCTAAACGCTCCCTGGCGCTCATGCTGCACGAGCACCATGACGTGTCGGAATTCTTCGTCAGACAATTGCTGGAGCGCAATATCCGCTACGAACAGGATCTGGTGCATCAACTGTTTAACTCCAGCGAGAAGCGTCTGGCTCGGATACTTTTAAGGCTGGCTCATTTTGGCAAGAAAGGTACATCCGAAACTATCGTTCCCGGCATCGATCAAGGAAACTTGGCCAAAATGGTAGGTACAACCCGGTCGCGGATAAATTTCTTCATGAATAGGTTCAAGAAGTTCGGTTTTGTTGGTTACGATCGCGAGACAAACTTGACCGTCAATAATAGCCTCCTGAGCGTCCTCCTGAACGACTAGTCTGGAATGCCTGGGCTTTACGCTCGGCGCCCCGTTCCTGCCGCCTGCCGGTCATTTTTTGTTTCGTCTTTTTGATTCGATGCCCGTGGGTGAAAACCTCCGGTTACCATTGAGAAGGATCGGTAGGGCCGCCGTAAATCGCACCGGACTTTACGGTGGCGGCGGGGACCAGTTTGAGCTGCCCTCGCCGTTTCTGCTTTACCGTGTCCACAAAGTCAAAATTTCCCTCGCGTAACTCGAACACCGCCACGTCGGCTTCCGCGCCTTCTTTTAGCGTTCCAAGGCCCAGGGGAAAAGTAAGTGCCCGCGCCGCATTGGTGGTGGCGCGTTCGATGACTTGCTCCAAGGTCATGCCGAGCAGAAGGAATTTCGAAAGCGTGGTAGCGAGATCAAAAACCGGTCCGTAAACATTGTAATGGTGAAGGTCGCTCGAGATGGTGCCGGGCAGAAGGCCTTGCGCCATGGCCTTTTCGGCGACCTCGAAGGCGAACGATCCTTGTCCGTGCCCGACGTCGAAATGCACTCCGCGCTCGCCCGCTTTAAATGCTGCCGGCAGAACCCGGCCTTTTTCATTCAGGATACCCTCGCTGCTGGCCCGATAGCAGTGCGTTACGATATCGCCCTTCTTGAGCATGGCGAGAATTTTCGGTAGAGGGGAGGTGGTGCCGCCAATGTGGACCATGATGGGAAGTTGAACGGCGTCGGCGGCCTCACGCGCCAGCTTCAATGCCTGCAAATCATGCTCGCCGGAAAGATTTTTCCCCAGCCGAATCTTGATTCCCAGAATGACGTCGCGGTTCTTTTCAATGGTCTGAATGGCGAGTCGGGGATTGGCATGGCGGAGGTCGAGGAGTTCACCCCACTGGTTGTCAAACGAATTGGGCGTCATGCCAATGGTGGAGATGTTCAGCAGGGCGTAAATGCGGGTACTGGCCACATTAATAATAAAACGCCTCAGGCCGGGAAACGTGTGTGCACCGGACGTTCCGGCGTCCACCGCGGTCGTTACGCCCTTGGCGATGCAGTTGGGGTCAGGCGGGATGCCGAGAGGAGTCGCGCTATCGTAGACGTGGACGTGCAGGTCGATCAGGCCCGGGGTCACGATTTTACCGCGCGCGTCGAGTACCAACTCCGCACTCGATTCGGGAATGTTCTTCGCCAGGCGTGCCACCCGGCTGCCGGAAATGGCGACGTCGAGTTCATCGGAAATCCCCTGCGAGGGATCAATCACGCGACCGCCTTTGACCAGCAGGCTGTAGCGCGGTTCGCTTCCTTTTTGCACGGCAAGCAGTTCTCGTGAGCCTTCCGTCAGGGAAAGGCGTAGTGACTTCGATTTAGTGGCGATGCTTCGAGTTTCGGATTTAATTTTGCTTTGTCTCATCGCATTTCTCGCTTTTTATTTTGAATGCAAATCAATGTCGTCGTCATCCTGAGACCGTATTTTGGGCGAAGGATCTGTATTTCGCCGGCGCTACCGAAGCAACATGCAGATTCTTCGTCCCGACGAACTGCGTCGGGACTCAGAATGACAGTGCAACGATACTGAATCTAAACGACCGTCGATTCGAATTTCTGCCCAGTTCGAGCGTCGGGCAGCGGACTTTTTCAGCCAACGCCAACTCAATGCAGCCCACCCGGATTTACCACCTCCTCGCTCATCGTGGTGGAGCGGCCGGTCGCGTCCGGATACGCCAGCGGTTTCGGCTCCAGCATTTCGGCCAACTTATCTTTTATAGCAAAGGCCTGAAAGAAATTTCCCAGCGGATTGTAGTGGCCAATATAGTATCGCTTCAGATAGTCATCCACACCGAACTTGAAGTTTGCCCAATCCGCCTGGTGCGCCTTTAAATCGTCCACATAGGGTAAACCCTTACGATCGAGGAAATCCACGAGATCCTGGTCAAGCCGACGCCCCGATTTCAGCGCTGCCGCGGCATGAGCCACCGTGTAGGAAAGCACGTAGAGCACTTTCTTCTGATGTGCCGTGGCAAACTCTTCCACCTTTTCCACGATGCGCATCGTGGAGTAGATTGCGGCTCTCATATGGATTTTTTCCGTTGTTGCCATCAGGGACTCTGCGCTGTCAATTTGCGCCGGCATCCCTTGCTCCTCGGCGAGGGCGCTGATGGTTCCGTAGCTTTTCTCGGGCGTCTTCTGCTTGATATTTTCACGGGCTACAACCAGCTTCAAGCGAAAATCGTCTTTGAAATGCTCGTACACCCAATCCAGATCGCACAAGTTGAACAGCGACTCTGGAGTGGGACAACAGTTGGGAAGCTCAACGAACTCCTTGTTGGCCGGGTTCGCCTTGACATAAGGGTTCGTGGGCCGGCGAACCACTTGGCCGGCAGTTTTGGGTCGAAGAGTCGTCATTCCCGCCCATCCACAAAGACTTCGCGTGTGATCGTCGCTATAAATATTCAGGATGATGTACTTCGCCGGCGTGCGGGATTCTTCCCGCTTCATTCGGACGTACATCTGATAAACCGAATGCCCGCTGACCCCGAAATTACGGATGGGCTCGCAGAGGTGAGCTGCCAGGCGTTCCTGCCAGGTTTCGCCGTCGCTTACCTGGTCGCAATGCGTGAAGCTGTTTCCATAAGTGTTAATGCGGCAGGGCCGGTCGGCAAACAGCGTCATGCGGCGCGCGCCCGATGCTTCATAGGTGTATTCGCAATTGGCGCCGTCAATGCCGTGCTTGAAGTGGCCGGCGTGCGGGACCCATCCAATGTCGGAATCGTATTTCTCGGCAATGTAGCCGGTATTTGTGCCCGTAAGCCAGTTAGCCGCCTCGCTGCGAGTGTAGACAACCTGCTCCAGGTACGATCTTGCATCCATACCGATCTCTCCGCCCCGCCCTGCGCCTGGCGACAAGTTCCCGGACCCTTTAAGGGCTGTGGCGCGCGGCGGTTTCAAAAGTCGGGAATCCATCGCCAGCCCACCATACAGCAGCCCCTTAAACCACGAGCGTCGATCCATATTTTCTTACCAGGAAATTTCTGTTTCTGCTCTCCGTTCCCGAAAGTTGCGACTCGTTGGGACGCGGTTACGCAACCTGGCTGGGTTGCGTTCGCCGGGAAAGGTCTTGGAGTTCATAAAGCGATTTGGTGTTTGTAGGGTAGTTGGGCACGTAAACTCGATCCATATCGAATCGCGCTACTTCTGACTTGTGTCCGCGCACAATTCGGGCAAATTGGTCACTCTTTACGCTCTGCTCTCCGAGATGAATGGGAAAGGCGTCTGCTGCCCGGTAGCCCAGAATCAACGTCCTGCGGGGCCGGGAAGAGATGTTGGGCGAAGACGCGTGGGGTGCGAGACCGTTAAAAAACAAAGCCGTGCCCTTCTTCCCGGGCAGATGGACTGCCTTGGAGGTGTCCAGGGGTTCGGTGATTCGGCCCTGGAACACGCCGTCCCGGGAATGCTTGAGCATGGGAACGCTGCCGGGAATGACTTGCAGACACCCGTTCTCAATGTCCGCGTCATCAAGATAAATGAGGAGCGCGACAACCGAACGGTTGGTGAGCGGACCATAGGCCATGTCCTGGTGCCACTCGACTACCGAACCAATTTCCGCCGGCTTGACATTGATTTTGCTGGACGTATACACGATGTCCGGCCCTAGAATTTGCTCCAAGGGGTCAAGGAGTTCCTGCGACTCCGAGTAGCTCTTAAAGACTTCATAGTACGTGCAGGGCTCGTAAACGCGGCGGACTCTCTTTCCCGTCAGCGGTTGATTGGGTTCCATCTCTAGCCGGGTCGAGTCGTGTTCGGCGACGGTGCTTCCCGCGCAAACCCGGTCAATTTCAGACAAAAAATGGGCGACCTGAGATTCCGACAAAAGGTCCTTATAAAGAAAGTAGCCGTCCGATTTGTACTGCTCAATCTGATGCTGCAGGAACACGTTTGCCTCCAGTGACCAGAAATCATGCGTCTTACTGCGAAAAATCACGTACAAACTGTAACCCAAGGCGGTGAAAATTTCAGCAATGCGACAGAAGAGCGGTTGACTTAATGTCGATATGTATACTGCATGTGTCTCGTTGTCAAGTGCACGCTGGGCGCTTGGCGTTGCGCCGGGCTCCAAGGGGTGCCTGAGCGCATTTTTATCTCGAGGCACGATACTCGGACATTCTCGGGCACTTTCGGAGTATCCATCATGTCCCCCGCGTGGTCTGGGTTCTGGCGTTTATTTGCTGGCATCGCTCCAGGGGTTATTCCTGGTCGTCCTTTCTCTGAATCGTCTCGTGACTGATACAGATTACCGCGAGGTGGAAGTCCGTTGTAGACATTGAGTCAGAGCTGGTGTCGTAAATAGGGACTAGTTGGCACGCAGCGTGCTAAGCCTCCTATGGAAGTCAAATCGGAGGTGTGTCGTGAAAAGTTGGAAATCCTTAATCAAAAGTCTTTCGTTTGCAACGCTGTTGTTAACAGTAACGTTAGTGGCAGCACAGCAGAGCCAAGTAACTATAAAGAGGGCACCTATTCAAATGACATCTGCCAGCTCTGGGAGCGGGATGTTCGCTGCGTATTGTGCCGCATGCCATGGAAAGGACGCAAAGGGATTTGGCCCTGCAAGTTCGGCGCTGAAGGTGCCTGCCCCCGACCTAACGACTCTAGCCCAGCGCAATGGGGGAAAATACCCGGGAGCGCGGGTCATGAGCACAATCAACTTCGGACCAGAGGCTCCCAAGGCACACGGGTCCAAAGATATGCCCACTTGGGGACCTCTATTCAGCTCGCTGGCCTCCACCGCATATTCGCCAGAGGTAGCGCAACGAATTACCAACCTGAATCAGTATATTGAGTCCCTACAAGTAAAGTGAACGGGCGCGTCCAGTTACTTGAGAATTGAAGTGGCGACGGAACTGGCGCGAGGCAAGTTCATCTAATTGATAGTCGGATCTCGGGACCGCTCAACCGAGCCTTATGGGGCGAAGATTGTAGCCCCGGGGGGCAAGCCGTGGGAGTAAGCCCTTACTCCACCCCCTCTCGCCTGATGGGGAGAGGGGGAGAAGGCAGGACCTCAGACTTGTTATTTGGACAAGCAGCTTCCGCGTCTCAAGGGGGGCGGCCCCGGATCACCCGACTTGTCGCAACTACCTCCAGTAGAAACACCGCAAACTCAAGTCGCGAAAGTGCGTGGGGAACCTTCAATGCGACGGGTATGAGAAGGCGCTGAGCAACCTTATTCATCCCGAGCTTCACACGCTCGTTTGGCCGAATGGGGCCGACTTTACGACCGAGTTTTTACGCGATAATGTGCGTCACCGTGTAAACACCGCCGCCCCAACTAATGAGGGGTCGTAGACATTGCGAATCATGTCTGCGCCAGCCGGCGCGAACTGCTTAAGTGCGGCCCGCGAAGCCGTTATCCCTGTACAAGCGTCCTGTCAATTCGCTAAACTACCTGCATGGAAATTACCATTCACATCCCGGAAGACTTGGCACGCTCGCTCGGGCAGGCGACTGGCGATTTATCGCGCCGGACCCTCGAAGCGCTCGCGATTGATGGCTATCGGTCCGGCGAACTCACCGAAGAGCAGGTGCGGAGGATTCTCGGCTACGGCACCCGCATGCAGGTCCACGAGTTCCTGAAGGAACACGACGTTTATCTGAACTACGCCCTGGAGGACCTGGAGCAGGATCTGCAAACTTTGCGCCAAGTCCACGAAAAAGAATCAGCGCGAGCGGAATGATTGTCATTGCCGATACCACGCCACTGAATTACCTGGTGCTGATTGCCCGGTGTGATCGGAACGCTCGGGGTTTTGACGGAAGCCGCCGACCGGGGGCTGATTGACTTTTCGGGTGCGATTGCTCAGTTGCGGCAAACAAGTTTTTACGTGTCGCCTGAGGTTCTGAACCCATTGCTCCAACGCTACGCCAAGAAAAGCTAGGTGGGCGCGCGGCTCTCAGCCGCTTTCGCGGTAGTGGAAGTCGGACGGCTTCGCATACCGAGCAGGCCCCCAAGATACCAACCGAACGAGTACCAAATCGGTGCCAGTTCAGTGTTTTTGCCGTGCTTTTTGGTACTGTACGTAGCCAAACGTGCCGCAAAATCAATCAGATACCCTAGCTGACGTTTGCCTGTTCACCGTGCGTCTGGCCGTTGCCGCCAAACCTCAACGCGATGTGAAAGGCTATTGGGTTCCCACGCGGCCACAGACCGTGAGCGATTTTTCTGCTGCTGGGTATTTTTTCGGACACGAATTGCTGAAGGCCCTGAATGTCCCCATTGGCATCATTCACGGTTTGATCGGCGGAACTCCGACAGAGTCGTGGATGAGCCACAGCACGCTGGAGTCCGACCCCGCGTTTAAGTCCACTCTGGATAATGTCGGTGGAGGGCGAGAGGATCCGTTTGCGCTTCAAGTACGCGGACGACGGTTTGATGGCGAAGAATTCACCCGCGTCAACGCTGGATGGATTTGAGATCGCCGGCGCCGATCAAAAATTCGTCCCGGCGGATGCCCGGACCGAAGGGGTTACGGTGGTCGTGCAGAGCGATGCGGTGAAGAGTCCCGTGGCCGTCCGCTATGGCTGGGCCATCAACCCCATTTGCAATCTGTACAACCACGCGGGATTGCCGGCTTCGCCTTTCCGCACGGATAATTGGGAAGACTCGTTCGTGGATAAGCAATCGATGGGGCCGGTTCACTAACGACCGCTTTGAGCCTTGACTCGTCACCAACCACACCTCGCACCATCCCCCCCACCGGACAGATCATCGACGCGCACTCCTTGCCCATAAAAGCATTCAACCACTGAGACATGTAGGTGCGTAAAAATCCCTGCCGCCACGCAGCTTATATAATCCGGCGAGGATTCGCACAAATCGAATTCGAAGGGTGCGCCACGCAACCTTACTTGCCCATGAGGGGCAGACTCCACCATGGGTAAGCCAAGCCAAGTCATATTGTTGAAGGCCGAAGACGGACTAGCTGTGATGGATAGCAAAAAATAAAGTGTTCAATAGGCTGAAAAAGCTTGACGCAGCTTGCAGGTTTCTGGCAAATTGCCTGTATGCATCGGGCTGTATACAATATTCTGTAACTGAAATTTGGTAATACTGAACATTCGCGTCGGTTAAGGGTATTCCCTAAAACAGCTACTTCATCGTTTGGGCTTCGTGTCGGAGCTTGAGCGATCCATCGGGAGTCTGTGACTCTCGGCAGGATACGCTCAAAGGCAAAATCGTGTCAGGAGGGGTGTTGTGTCTAAAAGCATGGCGAAGAGATTAGCATCGGTCCTGGTTGTGCTGGCTTGCGCAACCTTACCGTGTCTCGCGCAGCAGACGAATGTGGGGGGAATTACCGGTACCGTGCGGGACGCGTCCGGCGCGGTCATTCCCGGCGCTGATGTTGTGGCCGTTGATCAGGCGACGCAAGTCGGCCGGAATGGCGTGTCCAATCAAAGCGGCATTTACACGATCCAAAATCTGCCCATTGGCACCTATTCCGTGTCCGTGACCAAAGAGGGTTTTCGGAAATCGGTGCAAACCAATATCCCGGTGCTATCAGGGGAGACGTTCACAGTGGATGTCACCCTGGCAATAGGAGCCGTCAGTCAAACGGTAACCGTAACCTCGGAAGCGCCCCTCCTGGACACGACCTCGGTCAACCAGGGGACCACGCGCAATTCGCTGGAGATTGCGCAATTGCCGATCCCGCTGCAAGGCGAGGCGTCTCGCGGCGCGGTGGCGGTGGTCGAATCGCTTGCCGGCGTCAATTATGACACGGGAGGCGGCAATCAGGTTTGGACGGTCATCTCGCGCGCCACCATCAATGGAGTTATGCCCGGAACGCAGGGCTACCAGATTGACGGCATCGATGCCGGAATGGGTGAAGGAGAATCCGCCGAAGACTTTGGCCACCCCAATCCGGACATGGTCGAAGAAGTTCGATTGGTAACCAACACGGACACGACGATGGGCTTTAACGGCGGCGTCAGCATCGCCATGACGACCAAGTCAGGCACCAACCAGGTGCACGGCGATGCCTACTACTACAATCGCAATGCCGCGCTCGAAGCCCGAAACTTCTTCCTGCCCAGTGTCGGCGTCGACAACCAGAATGAAGGCGGAGTCTCGGTGGGGGGACCGATTTATATTCCCCACGTCTACGATGGCCGGAACCGGACATTCTTCTTTGCCAACTTCATGACCTTCCGGTTTGCCAATAACGGGCCGCTGGCTTTCGCGGGCGGCTTGTCCCTGGGTTCAGTACCTACCGCCTTGATGCGCCAGGGCAATTTCAGCCAACTGCTCGGAGCTTCAGTTGGAAACGATGCTTTGGGCCGGCCCATTTACGCCGGGGAGGTCTATGACCCCTCCACCACTCGCACCGTGAACGGCACCACCGTTCGCGATCCGTTCAGTTTCGGTGGCCAATTGAACGTTATCAATCCGGCTCAACTCAGCTCGATTTCGAAGGCTTTTGTGGGCGGGTACCAGATGCCGACGCTTCCCGGCACCTCGCTCAATTGGCTCGGGTTTCCCTATACGTCGTACCTCGGGGATCAACGGTTATTCCTGAGATTCGACCATACCATTAGCAGTAAACAAAGGATAAGCTTCTCGCTTCAGAAACCGGATCTCTGGTGGTTTCCTCTCGGCAAGGGCCCAGGCGGTTTTGGCCGGGGCCACTTTGATCTCTGGGAAGGCGCCGGGTACCTGCAGCCTTCCGTCGCCAACGGATTCTTTACCAACAATGGCGAAGACCGTTACATCCTGAACTACACCTGGTCGGTCAGCTCGAACAAGCTCTTCAGTTTCCGTGCGGGAATGAACCGGGTTCCGCATCGCACCATTGAGCCGTATCCGAACGCCCAGCTTCTGAATGGTGCCGCCAGCGCCGGTCTGAAGGGAACCTTAACCACCAAGACCCCGAATGTGGCGATCCAAGGGTTCAGTAACTTCGGGCCGCAATACAATCTGGACAATTGGAATCCCCAGAAAAACTCGGTCACCGCAGATTTGAGCTGGATGAAGGGAAACCATGACCTCCGATTTGGCTCGGAATACATCGGAGAGTTCGATGCCTATTACGGTGGCGACGGTGGTCAGGGGAACTTCAACTTCAAAAATGTTGAGACCGGCTTGCCCGGCTACACCTCCACCGGAGAGGGAATCGCCAGCTACATGCTGGGGCAGGCGGATAGCGCCAGCGTTGTCTCTCCCACCACGTCGCGCTCCGCAACCGGGGGCATCGCTTTCTTTGTGCAGGATAACTGGCGCGTGACGCACAAGCTGACGATCAACGCCGGACTGCGGTGGGACCTCTTTATTCCGCTGCACTTGCTGCACAACAAGATCAGTACCTTTAATCCCACCTTGGCCAATCCGGGGGCCGGCGGATTGCTCGGAGCGCTGTCGCTCTACGGCACCGCACCCGGTGAAAACGGGCTTGTCGACGTGGCCAATTACTATTACAAAGCCTTCGACCCCAAGTTTGGCTTTGCCTATCAACTCAACCCCAAGACGGTCTTTCGGGCGAGCGCCGGGATCAGCTACCTTCCCTACTACCAGAAATTTGCGGGTGACTTGAAGGCGAAGGTGCCGCAAGACGGTTGGTCGGCGACCCGCACCGCCGCGTCTTTGGACAACGGCGTGACCCCGGCATTCCAGTGGGATGCCACCGGATTCCCCCTGACGTTCCCGACGTTTCCTACCCTTGACCCGACTCTCGACAATAACGGGCCCATTGGCTATCTGGATCGGCACGATAACCGCCCCGAGATGGTGGAAAACTTCGGCGCCGAGGTGGCGCGCGAATTCCCGGGGCACCTCACCCTCCGCGTGGGCTATGTCGGAACCTTTGCCCATCGCTTGGAGAGCAACTACAACATGAATGTGCTGCCACTCAGCGATTTCGCTCTCGGTAGTACCTTGCTGACCTCCAACATCAACTCTGCGGCGGCAAAGGCGGCGGGAATTAAGGTGCCGTACCCGGGATTCAATAGCAGCGTAGCTCAAGCGTTGTTGCCCTATCCGCAGTACCAGGCAGTGACGGACACGCTTTCCCAATGGGGCAATTCGAACTACAATGCGCTGCAAATTAACGTGCAAAGGCAATTCGGAAATTTCGTGTTCCTGGGCAACCTGACCATTTCGAAATCGTTGTGCAACGTTGACTTCGGCGGGGCCACCAGCGCTCCCAGTAACATCCTCCAGTACCCCACCCAAAGGAACAACATTCGGTCGCTTTGCGGTCCACCGTCGGAAAGTTCGTCGGGGGATAAACCCAAGGTCCTGAATCTGAGCTACGTGTGGAACATCCCCGCGGGGAGGGGCAAGCGGTGGCTGACCGGCGCGAAGGGTCCATTGAACCAAATCGTCTCCGGCTGGACAGTAAGCGCCTATCAAACCTACAACGCCGGTGGCACCCTGCGCGTGTCGTCCTCGAGTGATTCGATCCCTGGAGTCGGGACCGCTTGGCCGGTATTAGTTCCTGGCACCGCGGTTAAAGCCATTGCGAGCTGCGGGGGCGTGAACCCGGGCGATCCTAACAGTCGGCGTTTGAATATCGGTGCCTTCCGCGACGCCTTCACGGCGGGCGGCGCCTACGCCTTGGGTAACGTGGCCGTCCTGCCGAATGTCCGAAGGTGCGGATATCTCGACGAGGACCTGGGAATTCAGAAGGCGTTTCCGTTCACTGAGCATGCCCGAGCTATATTGGGTGCGAATGCGCAGAACATTTTCAATCGTCACTACCTGTCCAACCTCAGTACCGATATCGACGTTCCGTCGTCGTTTGGAAGATACAGCGGAACCAGTTTCGGTCGGAGCCTACAACTCTTCTTCAGGATTGAATTCTAACCGGGAGGAGAACGCGAGCGATTTACCAGCCGGGTCCCCTCGTCAGATTATGCGAGGGGACCCGGCTTTTTTAACGCCAAGTCGCACTCACGCACGGAGCGGCCGGAGGAGGGAACCAATGCTATACTTGAGGGATTCCCGGAGAACACCGTATGCGCTGGGGCTTTCCCGAACTTGCAACCGTGAAAAGGACTTCTTGGCCGGTTTTCGTGTGTAGTTTATTGATTCTGTTCTGCTTGATCTCAGCCAAATCCGCCGTGGCGCGAAGCGCGGATCAACGTGACAACCTGTCCGTGCCGCCGACTTGCGACTTGTCACGCAGTAGTGATCAGCACGGCGCTGCACTTTTCTTCACCGCGGTTCAGCACCCCTCGGCAGGCAATTTTTCGGCGTTGGGAGATTTTTATGAACAAGCAGAAAAGCTGGGATGCGCGGCCTTCGCATTCGATGCGGCCCTGAGGCTCGATCCGACTGACTGGGCGACGCGCTACGAGCTAGCTCTAACGTTGATGCAGATGGGGAAGCCAGGGCCGGCCGTGGAGGAATTGCGGAAGGTCATTCGGCAGAAACCTGACGCCGCCCTCCCCCATAATGCCCTGGGACTGGCCTTACAGGATCAGGGCAACCTGCAAGGAGCGGTCGATGAATTTCAGATGGCGGTGACACTCGATCAGGCATTCGCCCTGGGCTATTACAACCTGGCCTATGCGCTCAGTGCGCAGAAGCGATTTACCGCAGCTGTCTATTACCTAGAAAAGGCCATCGCCCTGCAGCCGCAGGAGTTTCAATTCCAGATCGGCTTGGCGATTGCGTACGGTGAAGCCGAAAAGTTTAATCAAGCGATCGATCTGTTGCAAAAGCTGATCGCGTCTCACCCTGATTCTGTCGAAGCGTACCTGAACCTCGGTACCGTTTATTCCAAGCGGACGCGCTATCAGGATGCTGTGGAGGCTTACCGAACCGCGCTGCGGCTCGATCCGCAGAATCCGATCGCGATCATTTCTCTCGGCCTGGCGCTGATGGATGATGGCCGGCCCGCGGAGGCTCTTCCTTTCTTCCAAAAGTATGTTCGGCTTAAGCCCGACGACGACCAAGGTTTTTACGCTCTTGGCCGCGCATTCAGGGGTGTGGGCAATTATGCCGCAGCGCTATCCCCGCTGGACCGCGCCGCCAAGCTGAATCCTCAGAATTTCGACGAAGCCTACAACCTGGGTTTTGTTCTCACCAAGCTGGAAAAGTGGGACATGGCCCTCGACGCCCTCCAGCGAGCCGAACAGATCAATCCCAACAGTCCCAACGTCCACTATCAACTCGCGCAGTTGCTGCGGCACTTGAAGCAGCCTGAGCGGTCGGTAAAAGAACAAACTCTGTTCGACACTCTGACCAAGAAGAGTCAAGACAAGGTGAAAGCTGCAAGCTTGCAGACCCGAGGCAATGAACTGATGGACGCCGCCAAACCGCGAGAAGCTGCGGCAGCTTATCGCGAAGCGAGTGAACTCGATCCTGACAGCGCCAGCATTCATTACAACCTGTCATTGAGCCTGGCGCGACTGGGAGACCACGACGCGGCGCAGAAGGAGCTGGAAAGAACCATCCAACTTGATCCTAACCTGCCCCAGGCCTACTTCAATATTGGGCTGATCGACATGTCCAGCGGCAAGCGGCACGAGGCGGAAACGGCCTTCAAGACCGCCCTCGGATTAGATCCCGGCTACTCTCAAGCCCGGGATGCTTTGGCGGAGCTGGGTAAGGACCCGTGATTCACGGGGCGGCACCTTGTGCAGGTTCCACATTTGTGACGAGGTGAATGTTGCATCGCGAAAGACTCTCAGGCGTAAAGTCCCAACCCTCGCCCTTTTGGGGGGAGAGGGCTCAGGCTCGCATGGGCAGGTTTCGAAATGTCCAAACTCCAGGGGGACAGCAAGCCCTTCCTCAACCATCCCTCGGCACCGTGATCGGCGGATTGATAGCCTCAAATTCTTGCCTCAAATTCTTGTTGACAGAAGACTAGGCTTGTGGTATACAGTTCTGGTAGTTGAGGCAAGCCGCCATGCTCGAGCCGCTCCGTTTAGTCGCTAGGCCGCGCCCCCTTGGGCGGCGCATCGAACCCCAAAAACAAACAAAAAGTCAGGAACGGGAAATCGCTCCGCTCAAGAGATGTTAAAAATGATGATCGACCCGACTATATCTATGAAAACAAAGGGAACCGCGACAAAATGTCTACCGCAATTGCAGAAATTTTGCACAAATTCATGCACGTATTGCAGAAAAGTGCGCATTGGGAAGGACAATTTGCCGGGAAATTGCGGTTTCGTGGGCTGCAAGCCGCCCGCCTGCAATCAATCTGCGCCGTTATCCGTGGATTGGGGACCACGCCCTGCGGCATTGACATAGCGAACTGAATTGCATACTATATTCAATTGTCTGCGCACGCTTTCCGAGCATTCATCGTTCAATGTAGTCTGAAACTCGGTTTGGAGTCGCTGCCGCTTTCGGCATATCCGGAAGTAGGCAGAGGCCCTCGGCTACGCACTGGCCAGTAGGAGTGAACACGGGAATGAAGGGGGGCATCGACCGGCGCGAGTTCCTGAGAGCGTCACTTCTGGCGTGTGGGAGTGTGGCGCGTCCCGCTGGCATTAAAGCCTCGGATGATGCCGGCTCGGTAAACCCGGGCAAGCTGCACATTCTTTATGCTCGGGAAAAGGTTCCCCGGTTCGAAATTCCGTCGTATCGCGGCCAATCCTACTCAGACAGGATCCCCGATACCCTCGACATCGCCGAGCGCGCACGCCTCGGGGTACACGCGCTGACTTCGATAACCGATCCCAACGCCGACTTCGAAATCTACGGAGCTTGCCACTTCTTTCGCAATCCGCCGGTGATGGACCATGACTTCAACGATTGGGTTCAGAACCAGGAAGGGCTGATGGAAGCCCTCCCGCTGCTGCGCCTGGCCAGCGGCGACACGATGAACAATCAGGTGGACCCCGTTTGGATGAAGACGACTCTCCAGTCGATTGGCCCTGACGGACTTCTCTATGTTCCTTTGGAAGGACGTCCCTGGGGTCGACTGCATGCCGATGGCATTAATCCCGTATGGAGAACGAACGGCACCAGAACTCAGTACACCGATCGTTCTGTCACCCAGGCGGCGAACGCGTCCAGTTGCCAGCGAATGATTGGCACGATGACGATCTACTTCTTGCGCGATGGGAATCCGATGTGGACGGCGACGATCAACAAGATGATCGAGCGCTTGGCGGTCCTGGCCATTCAGCGCGAAGACTATTGCTATTTTGCACCAGGGTCATTCGAGCCGAACGCCACGGTGCCTCCCGATGCGCCGATGCCCCTGGGGAGCACGTGGGGCGTTTCCTGGAATACCCGCTTGATTCAAGGCCTGATGCAATATTACCGGGTAAGTTCGCATGAACCCGCACGCATCCTGGCAGAGAAACTGGTGAAATATACCCGGTACCATGGTGAAATTTTCGAGCCGGAAGGCCCTTGGTTTCTCGACCCAGAGATTCGCGGCGAATCTAAATCGCTTGCGGTCTCCGATTCCATCAGGAAAAAGTACTACGTGGAGGGTCTGAAGCGAGGCGGGCATGGGCACGGCCACGGCATTGGCGTGCTCGCCATGCTCGAATACGCGGATGCGACGCACGATGGCGATTTGCTCCAGTTTTGTAAGACCAGCTTCGAGTGGGCCAGAAATCCGGGAAGTGAATATGGTGCTTCCACACTCGTCGGATGGTTTCCTGAATTCTATGTGCCTCATTACCCAAGTTGTGAGGGATGCATCGTCGGCGACATGATCAGCATGGCCACCAAGCTTAGCGCTGCCGGTGTGGGGGACTACTGGGACGATGTCGACCGCTGGGTGCGGAATCAGTTCGCCGAGCAGCAACTCACGAGCGTCGATTGGGTTTATCGTTTGGCGGCTCGGGAACCGCGCAAACCGGTAGGGCCGTTTGAAGTGGCCGAGCGTGCCCCGGAGAGAAACGTCGGTGCTTATGCCGGCGGGGCCAGCGCCAACGACTTCGCGCTGGGCGTCGCGTCGTCGGGCATAGGGCACTGCTGCACCGGTACATGCACACGGACGATTTACTACGTTTGGGAGAAGATGGTTGAGAATCGGAATGGACGCCTGCGAGTTAATCTCCTCCTCAACCGCGCTTCACGCTGGGCGGACGTCTACAGTTACATTCCGTACCAGGGTCGAGTCGACGTAAAGATGAAGGAGCCCAGCAGGGAAGTGGTAATTCGCGCTCCGGAATGGGTCGAGTCGCAATCCCCTCAGATCGAATGCAAGGTGAATGGGACGCCGCGGCCGCTCGCGTGGGCGGGAAGGTACGTGAGCGCCGGCGCCGTGAAAGCCGGTGACTTGGTGATGCTGACCTTTCCTATGGAAGAAAGAACCGTGCGCGAGCAAATCGGGGGGCAACCCTACGCCATGGTAATCAAGGGGAATACCGTGGTGTCAATTGATCCGGCAGGAAAGAATGTTCCTCTCTACCTGGGACGCGAACGATACCGAACCAGTCAGGTGGCGTGGCGGCAGGTCCAGCGCTTTGTGCCGGATAAGGAAGTTGTTTGGTAGGGATAGCCGCGCGTGTAGAGAAGAATCTGCCCAGATAGGATCAGTCCCAAAGCCCAGCAAGGCCCAAGCTATAGTCAACGTCGCGACACAATTTGAATAGGAGCCCATACGCTATGCCAGGACCAGGAATGGACATCATCGGTGAAGAAGAAATCAAGGAAGTGATGGAGGTACTGAAGACGGGATACCTCTTTCGCTACGGGATATCCCTGGGAAAAGATGTGGATCCCCGCTTCCTCGGGAAAGTTTACCAGTGTGAGAAAGAAATCGCCGAGTACGCCGGCGTTAAATATGGCGTGGCCGTGAATTCAGGCACCTCAGCCCTGCTCACCGCTCTCTGCGGTTTGGAGGTAGGGCCGGGTGACGAAGTGATCGTCCCGGGTTTCACCTTTATTGCCAGCATTTCTTCGATAGTGTACGCGAAGGGTATTCCGGTGTTGGCGGAAGTCGACAAGACGCTGAATCTCGATCCGAAAGACGTGGAAGCCAAGATAACGCCGCGCACGAAAGTCATTATGGCGGTGCACATGATGGGGAACCCCGCGCGCCTGGACGAGCTGAAGGCGGTTGCCGATAAGCATGGCGTGGCATTGCTGGAGGACTGCGCCCAGGCGTTTGGAGCTTCGTACAAAGGACGCGCGGTGGGATCGATCGGCAAGGCTGGGGCTTGCAGCTTCAACGTGTACAAGACCATTACCTCCGGGGACGGCGGAATGGTGCTGACCAGCGACGAAACGGTGTACCAGCGCAGTTTTGCTTTCCACGACCAGGGACATTCACCGCTACGGACGGGTGTGGAGATTGGCAAGCGCCCCTTCTTTGGTATGGATTTTCGCTTCACGGAAGTGCAAGCCGCCATTCTGTTGGCGCAGCTTCGCAAGCTGCCGATGCTGCTGCAACATCTACGTGCGAATAAGGCGCGGTACAAGGAGCTGATCAAGGATCTTCCCGGACTGGAGTTCCGGGAGATTACCGACCCGGCGGGTGAATGCGCCACGATGCTTACGGTGATACTTCCTACGGCGGAGATCGCCCAGAAGCTTGCCAAAGACCTGAACACCAAAGTAGCGGCAGAAGCCGGCTGGCATGTGTACAACAATATGGAACAGCTCATGGAACTGCGCACCAACACGCAAGTCCAATGCCCATTTGAATGCTTTCAATACTATGGCGAGAAGGGGAAGGAAATACGCTATTGGAAGGGAATGCTCCCTCAAACTGACGCATTGCTGGGACGCTCACTTAACATCGCGATCGGTGTTCGCGACCCGGGCTTAAGCTCCGGATTTGGTCTGACGTTTAAGGACGATTTAAGCGCCGTTGAACAGCACGCCGCGAAATTTCACAAAGCCGCGGAAAAGTATTTAAAATAAAAGCGCTTGTCCCCTATTTATCCCCAATAGCGATCAGTGCAGGACAAGCTTAAAAGCGTTTCGCACAGAGTTCACGGAGCGTTTTATCCCTTGGCACTATGGATCCAGTCGAGCACAGAGGACACAGAGAAAATCTCGGCAGGCTCACCGTGGTCTCTATGGCTTATCTCTGTGACCTCTGTGAGAAATTCTTGGTTTTCGCGGTCGATGAAACTCGCGAACCGTGGGGGCAAATGCGTAGCGCTTCAGGTGGATGAATTTTTTTAAGGAGACTGCAATGGTCATTCTTGCCGTGGGAGCTCATCCTGACGACATCGAATTTCAATGTGCCGGGACGTTGGCCAAGTATGTGCAGCGGGGCGATAAAGTATTTATTGCCATTTCGACGGATGGTGGCGCCGGCTCCTCCGGGCCTTCCAAAGAGGAGACAGCCCGCACCCGAGAGCAGGAAGCCCGGCGGTCTGCCGCGATCCTCGGGGCGGAACTAATCTGGTTGGGTTATCCCGACGAGTTTCTCTACGAAACCGAGGCGGTGCGCCTTCGCTACATCGAACTGGTGCGTCAAACCCGGCCTGACGTCATCATTACCCACGATCCTCAAGACGATTATCATCCCGATCACCTGACCACAGGACTGCTCCTTTGGAACACGCGGGTGATGGCGGCAGCGGTCACCATCGAGACGGCATCGCCTCGTTGGGAAAAGATTCCGGATCTGTATTATATGGACACCCTCGGCGGAATTCATTTCCGGCCGCACGATTACGTTGACATCACCTCGACGATCGACGTGAAACGACAGATGATCAGCCAGCACGTGAGCCAGATCGCTTTCATGAAGCAGCGGTACGGCATGACCATGGTCGAGTTCATGGAGATTTGCTCAGGCTTTCGCGGATTGCAGGCCAACGTGCGGTACGCCGAATGTTTTCGCCGATCCATGACGTTCCCGGCGAATTACGAAAAGGTTCTTCCTTAGAGGTAACAGGCTGGTTTGTAACCACCCCGGCGCGAGCGCGCCGCCCCTCCTGAAACAGGAGGGGAGTTCTCAGAAGCTCCCCTCCTCAAACGAGGAGGGGAGGCGCCCTAGCGCCGGGGTGGTGATGGACAGGATCATCTCACTACGGGGATAAAACCGTGGAAAAAGTTCGATTAGGTTTGGTGGGCGTGGGCGAGATTGTGCGGGAATTTCATCTCCCGGTCATGTCGAGCAATCCGCGGATCGAGGTTCTGGCCGCCTGCGATTTGAATCCCGATGCTGTGCAGCGGATGGCTCGGCAGTTCAACATTCCCAAGACCTACACCGATTTCAACTCGCTGGCCAGCGATGAGGACATCGATGGCGTTGTCGTGTGCGTGCCAAACAATCTACATGCACCGGTTTCAACCCAGATGTTGCAAAGTGGAAAGCATGTGATGTGTGAGAAGCCCATGGCGGTGACGGCGACGGAGGGGGAAAAGATGTTGGCAGCCGCCGAAGCTTCCCAACGGAAGCTGGCGATTGCCCACCCCTGGCGGCACGACCAGGATTTTCGCTGGCTTCGCTCCTTGATCAAATCGGGACGACTAGGCAAAGTCTTCAAAGTGCGTGGCCATGCCATAATCGTCGGTGATCCTCCCCCGCTGAACAGCTGGCGATGCAATCCCGAGATTTCCGGGGGAGGGGCTGTGATGGACCTGGGGAGCCACGTAATCGACACAATTTCGTACCTGTTTGGCGACGCTTTGCGCCCGGCAAGGATTATGGCTCAGACCGCCAACTATTTTGCCAAGTCGGATGTGGAAGACACCGCGACGCTGCTGATTGAGTTTCAGGATGGAATGTCGGCGCTGATTGAGTGTGGGTGGCATCACAATTTCCAAAACAGTCCGCACGGAGCGATCGAGGTGTTCGGCACGGAAGGCTACGCGCGGACATTCCCCACAGAATTGTTTGGTTTAGTCGACGGCGTGCACGGGTATTATCGCCCATTCCTGCACCCGGAGCGGCCGCATATTGACCCGTCGATGTACGCGGCGCAGATGGATTCTTTTGTCGATTGCATCGTTTCGGGCGCTGAGCCGGCGTGCGGCCCCCGGCAGGGACTCCGCAATATGCAGTTGGTGGATGCTGCGTATCGATCGGCTCGCGACGGGCAACCCGTTTCGCTGAAAGAAAACTGAAAGGGAGCTTCACCCCATGTCCGCTCCGTCCGCGTCAAAACGCCACATTCTCGCCGCCACTCCTACTTGCTTCTTCGGCTATGATCCATGGACAGCCTATCGCTATTTTCAGCGCGCCGGAATCCGTCACGTCGAGGTTGTGGCGTTTGCTCCATTTTTGGGCCTTAGCGCCGGATTGACCACCTTCGCGCCCGAGTCCATGGACGCGCGCGACGTGCAACTGTTTCGGGAGCGTTTGCAAAGCTTGCAGTTAACGCCCCTGACCGTTGACGCATTCTGCGATCCCTTGGATCCTTCCCAGTTGAAGGCCTTGCTCTGTCGTATCGATTTCGCTCAGCAATTGGGCGCGTCCTTTGTTCTGGGGGATGTTTCTCCTGATTCCGAGGCCGGAGAACGTCGGCGGAAACTCGTCAATGCCCTGCGCTGGCTGGGCGATTACGCTGGCGAACGGGGAGTGCGCATTGCTCTTGAAACGCACGAAGGCCTTACCCGTAACGGCAAGCTGGCCCGCGGACTGCTTGATGAGGTGAACCATCCCGGCGTGGGGTTCAATTACGATACCGGCAACATTTATTACTATAACGGAGACATTGATCCCGCGAAGGACATCAAGGAGGTCGCCGAACGAGTCATCCACGTCCACCTGAAGGACACGCAAGGAGGCAAGAACCAGTGGCAGTTCTGCGCGCTCGGCGATGGGCGGGTGGATTTCCCCAAAGTCATCGCGGCATTGGATGCCGTTGGGTACGACGGTCCTTACAGCCTGGAAATCGAAGGCATGGAAGGTGAAGATCTGAACCGCCAGCAGCATCTGGACAGAATTCTGCGATCGCTCGATTACCTGCGAGGGATCGGGTTACAATTTTAGCGCTTCGGGGAGACCACCCCGGCGCATCCGCGCCACCACTCCTGATTGAGGAGGGGAGCTTCTGGAGACTCCCCTCCTCAGATGAGGAGGGATGGCGTCCCCTGGCGACGGGGCGGTGCTGGGCGGGGGTGGTGCTGAGCAGGGAAGGTGGAAGATCGAGCGCCGGACTAATGCCCCGCGCTAGCCGTTTTTTCACTACACTCGCGATCATGAGGCGAAGGTCTTTTTTGTCGATCCCCTGCGGGACGGGCGGAGCAGCGCTCGAAGCAGGGCATAGCACACTTCCAATGAACGGTGCCTCTCTGATGAACATGGTGGCGGCGGAGAAAAACTCAAACGTGGACCTGGAGACACTTAAAGCGGAGCTTAACACCTACGGGATCGTCATCATTCCCGACTTGATCTCACCCGCAGACGCGGAGGCAGCCGCCCACAGAATTACTGAGATCATGCGCAGACAGCCGGACGCCACCGAGTTGGACCAGCATCTCTCGAACGTCCTCGATTTTCTCGACCCCAGCGATTATCCGCTCTTTGCAAAGTTGCTGGCCCACCCCGTCTGCCTCGATTTAGCCAGAGTTCTGCTGGGAGATGGATTTCAGCTCACCCAGCCCGGAACGCGATGGAGAAAGCCGGGCTGCGGGCCGGGTCCCGTGCACATTACGTCGCCCATCAATCAGTTCACGCAGGCGGGCCTGCCGATTCCGAACACCTGCTTTGTGGTGCCGTTTTCATGGAACCTCGCTGACCTGACACAGGAGATGGGCGCCACGTTTTACATGCCTTTTAGCCATCTGTCTGCGCGTACTCCCGCTGCTGACATGGGGCGAAAGTATGCAGTACCGGGCACCGGAGCAGCCGGATCGCTGGTTCTTCATCACGGGGGGCTGTGGCATGGTTTTGGTCCCAACACAAGCCCGGATCATGCCCGCGTGGGGTTCATGGCAGGGTATTGCGCCTCCTGGATGAATCCCCCGGCGGCCGGTTACAAGCTCATGACCAGGAGGGTGCGGGATCGTATGCCGAGGGCGGTGCAAGAGCTCAATCTCCGAGTGGCGGAGGATTGAGCTCCTGGTTTGTCTACTTCTTCGCGCTCGCGTAGGCGCGAATAGCCGTGGCAAATCGCTGCGCGGTCTGGAGCAAGAGCATGAAATCGGGTGGGATACAGAGCCAGCTTACGCCCTTTTGAATCAGAGGTTCGGCGCTCTTCGGATCGTCGGTGACGCCCATGCCGACATAAATCTTCTTCCGTTTGCCCGCGGCAATTACCGCATCGACGGCTTTCTGGACTTCGGGATGACTCGGTTCGCCGGGATAGCCCATCGAGCCCGCCAGGTCATTAGGTCCAATCAAAATCGCCGCGACACCGGGAACATCAAGAATCGCATCGATGTTGTTGACCGCCGTGATGTGTTCAATTTGCGGAATCGGCATGATCACGGCGTTGGCGGTTTTGCAAACCTCCTGGCTCGGCAGCTGCCCGTAGATCGAGGGCCGTCGGGGCCCGAAGCCTCGAATACCATCGGGCGGATAAAGGCAGGCGGTCACCAGGCGGTGCGCCTCCTCGGCGGTACAGACCATGGGCGCGATGATCCCCGCCGCCCCCGCGTCCAGGACAGGCTTAATAAGGACGGGATCGTTCCAGGGCACCCGCACGATGGGAGCGGCGTCGCTGCCTTTGGTCGCCATGATGTGGCCCTGGATGGCCTGAATGGTCAGCGGTCCATGCTCGGCATCGATCCACACAAAATCCAGGATGCTCGCCAGCGCTTCGGATATCGTCGGGTCGCTGAAAGTAACAGCGGAGCCGAGACAAATGACCCCGCGCTGAAGCTTAGCGCGAAACTTTGCTGCGTTTTCCAAAATTCCTCCTAGCCATCAATATAGTTGCCTTCCATTCGCTACGCCGGATGTCCCGACCACGTCACGTCATCGCCAACGGCAATGCGTGGGGCAGGGGTACGCCACGGCGTGCCCGCTACGAATCTATGGCCAAGATGGCCATTTTATACCAGGCTTCAGCGCTACGCCCACCGCCCACTCTTTGCGGTTTTCATCGACAGGGCCCTGACATGATCGCATATAGTATGAAATGGTCAGATTGGTGTCAATGAGTAGCGTCCATTTCCTTTATTTCCATCCATTTCCCTTGCTGTCAGGCCCTCGGATATTGTACACATGGGAATAAGTGGTGCAGAAGCAGTCAATTTTGGTCTATTCGGATTGGAATCGGAACGATTATCCCATGGGAGGTGTGCGTGCGGAGACTTTTTGCGGCGACGTGCCTTGCGTTAGTTGCCACGATGTGCGCGAACGGCCAAGGCCTTGATCCGGTGACGGCCTGGGCTACGGCTGCCTTCAATGAATTTCACATCTCGCAAAACATCGTGTATCGGCGTGCGAGCGGCGTCGATCTGAAATTGGACGTCATCACCGCCGGACCGGCGTCGATGGCGCGGCCGACTCTAATCTATTTCCACGGAGGCGGCTTGGTGGAAGGACGAAAGGAAGGGACTCTACTGTACGGACTTCCTTACCTGGCGCGTGGCATGAACGCGGTGAACGTAGAATATCGTATGGCGCCGGATGCCCTGGCTCCCGCGGCAGTTGAAGATTGCCGCTGTGCCTTACACTGGGTCTATGACAACGCCGAAAAGTACGGATTCGATACGTCAAAGATTATTGTGGAAGGCCATTCCGCCGGTGGGTACCTGGCGTTGATGAGCGGGATGCTTAATCCCGATGACCATCTTGATAACGATTGCAGCCGGGTCTCGGCGGAATGGCGACAGGGCTTTGTGCGCGACGTCAAGGTGGCGGCCGTGATTAACTTCTTTGGGATGACCGATCTTGTCGATTTGCTGCAGGGGCCGAACACCAGAAACTTCGCCATCCGATGGTTCGGCGACTTGCCCAACCGTATGGAACTCGCCCGCCAATTGTCTCCCGTGAATTTCGTTCGTAATGGCCTGCCACCGATTATTTCCATTGCTGGTGACAAGGACCCTATTGTGCCGTATCAGCAAGCCGTTCGGCTTCACGCAGGGTTGACGCGCGCTGACGTTCCGAATCAACTCGTGACCATCCAGGGCGGCGGCCACGGATCCACGACGCCCTTTGCCTGGAACCACGAGCAGAATCTCCAGGCCCAGGAAGCCATCTTCAAATTTCTCGAAAAGTATGCGATCGTTTCCCCGGTTCGGAGGTCAGGAAATTAACGCCCTGACAGAGAAGTATTCCGGGCAATCAATCTGCGGCGGGATTAATGGGAGACGATTTCCCTTGATATCTCTTCGGCAGCCTGAAGCACCACCGTGGCGACCTTCGAAAGATGCTGCGCCGGTATTTCCGTGGTCGACCCATCGACGGAGAGGGAAGCAATAACATTTCCGTCATCATTCAAGATGGGGGCTGCGACGGCTCGTCGATCGAGGTGATATTCCTCGTCATTGACGGCGTAGTGCCTCTTTCTGACTTCGGCCAATTGCCCCTTGAGCTTGTCAAAATCGGCGATGGTTTTGGTCGTAAATTTTGCTAGAAACCGGTTGGGAAATATCTTTTCGAGGTCAGGATCCGGAAGCCAGGCAATGAGCGCCTTTCCGGCGGCAGTACAGTGCAGACGGAAATGATGGCCGGACCTCGTGGTGGAAGGAACCGAACGGCAGTCGAACCGGTCAATTACCATACCCTCGCTTCCCTTAAGTACGGAAATCTGCGCTCCCAAAGACGTAGCTTCGGCGACTTCACGAATCCACGGCGAGAAAAAGTCGCGCATGTGCCATTCTTCGGCGTTGTCTGACTTGATATCGAAAGCTCTCAGGCCCAAAGAGTACTGGCGGGTCAGGGGGATTCGTTGCATGTATCCGCGCGCAGTCAGCGTGTGGATGAGGTAATGAGTGGTGCTCTTAGGGATCTCCAGCCTACGGCTAAGTTCGCTTAAAGTGAGGCCCCGGGGAGATCGGCCCAGAATCTCAAGAAGGTCGAGCGCTCGAGTAACGGCGGGGGCGCCGGTTTCCTGAAGGTGCTTCACGGCCAAAAGCCTCCTTAGGTCAAACAGACCTGCGTTGCTCATTTGAGTCTAGAATTGCCCGACGTATTTAGTAGACGTATTGGATAAATGTAGCGGGCGCGGCGTGCGGAGTCAAGCGCCAAACGCTACCTAAATCTTATTGACCGCGATGCCGATCGCGAATACAGTATACAGCCGGATCGCGGCAAATGCACCTACAAATCCTGCTTTGAGTCCTAACGTTCCGGCGTGACCGATTCCGATCCTCCGAAGCCACCTCGAACCGCCATGGTCGACCGAAAAGCCCGTGCATATCTCTATTTTCAGGTGATCGTCGCCGTGGCGGGCACTTTCAACTGGAGTTACGGCATTATCCTGATGTCCGGGGCAATCCTCTATGTGCGACCATTCTTCAACATCACCGGGTCGAGCCTGGTGATTTTCGCGCATCGAATTAGCCCCAGTTGGATTGAAGGACTGACCATGAGCACCGGTCTTTTCGGAACTGTCGCGGGGATGATGCTCGGCAGCCGCTTTACCGATAAAATCGGAAGAAAGAATTCCCTGATCCTGGGGGCAATTCTACTGGGCGTAGGAGCAGTGGGCTCATCCGCATCGAATACCTTGGCGATTTGGAATTGCTTTCGCTTCGTCGGCGGTGTGGGTGGCGGCCTGGCGTTGTTGGTTGCCCCAATCTATGCGTCGGAAATCGCACCGGCGGAAAAACGCGGCTCGCTGGTGACGTTTACTCAGATGGGCATCATTCTTGGCGCTTTTGCCGCCAACCTCTCCACCTATGGGATCGCCAGACTTGTGGGCTCAAAGCCTGATTGCTGGCGTTTGATGTGCGCCTTGGGGTGCTTGCCCATCGGCATCTTCCTCATCGGCCTTTATTTCGTGGGCGAGACTCCTCGCTGGCTGGTGATGAAGGGGCGGGAGGAAGAAGCGCGCGCAGCGTTGGTGCGGACCGGGGCAGGGAACCTGACTGAGCGAACCATGCAGGCCATCGGGGAAAGCCTGATACGCAAGACCGGTTCGCTGCGCGAGCTCATTCGTCCCGGCGTCCGCATTGCGACTTTGATTGCTTTCGGCCTGGCGATATTCGACCAGTGGGTGGGCGTTCCGACGCTTGTTTACTACGCCCCTACACTATTTGTAAAAGTCGGAGTCTCCACGAATGCCAGCGCCATCGGCAACACCGTGCTGATTCGCGTCGGTGACATCTTCTGGACGCTTTTCGCGATCTATTGGGTGGACCGATTCGGGCGGCGTCCGCTCCTTTTACTGGGCACGCTGGGAATCGCGGCGGGACAACTCCTGATGGGCTGGTGCTTCTCCCACCAGGCAAGTCCCACCCTCGTCCTGATCGCATTTTTCGTGTGCGAAGCCACTTTCAATGCCAGCCTTCCCTCGGTCGCGTGGCTGGTGGTCACCGAGATTTTCCCCACCCGGCTTCGCGCCCGAGGGATGGCGATTCATGGCTCCATGCGTTTTGGGTCATCACTGGTGCTGGCGCAGGTCTTTCCCCCCATGGTGGATTTCTTTCGAACTCATTTTGGGTCCGAGGCGAGCGTGTTTAGGTTCTTTGCTCTCGTCGCTTTAGCCACCTTCGTCTTCAGCTTCCTGCTGGTTCCCGAAACCAGGGGTAAAACCCTGGAGGAAGCTTCCAGCACCTATTTCCCCGGCAATGTCGACTAAAATTCGATGCGCGCATTAAGCTGGACAATCCGCGGCGTCGTTGCCCCGGAATACCGCCCAAACGTGCCGCTGTTGTTGATATCGCTTGAGATCCCGGTCCAGGTATGGCGATTGAAGAGATTGAAGAAATTCCCCGACAGCTTGAATTGAACCTTTTCGGTAACCTGGAACCGCTTAACCAGCGAGAGATTCTCGTTCTCATACCGGCAGGTCCGGGTGCTGGCTAGACTACAGACATTGCCAAGTGTGAAGGGTGCCGGCGTCGAAAACGCGGCGCTATTGAGATAGCGGCTCGAGGTGTTATGTGGATCGTAGGCGGAACAACTGGTGCCGGTCTGGATGGCTACTCCGGCGTTCCGCACGGCTTCAACCTCGTGACTCCGGGGATGGTTGCCTCGGTTGTCACTGAGATAGGTGCTCCGCTGAAGTAGTTGTGGATCCCCGCCACCTTCCAACCTCCTACCACCTGTTCAAGTGCTCCATGCGCTCCACCAAGAAACTTCTTTTGGCTCCCGAAGGGAAGGTCATAATCGTAGCTAATGGCGAGATTCTGTGGGCGGTCGTAGTTCGATAGCTGTTTGTCCGCATTCTGCTGCCGATCCTGGAAGAAACCGGCCAGCAGCATTTTCGAGGGGTGTAGTCGACCAGGAACGCCAGATCCTTCCCGAAGACCTTCTGCATGCCGACATGCGCGGCGTTATATTCCGTGAGGCCGCCCGTGTTGTTCGACTGACCGATGTAGGTGTATTGGGGAAAAGGCAATAAGGCTTGAGCGACGCTACCCTTAAAGCTCGGGTAGGGGAGCTGAATGCCTGCGCCGATGGCGGCCGCAGAGGTAACGCTGGACTGTAGTAGGTTTCCGAGCGACAGGTACTTCGGGTCGAGTTGGTCCGCAGGCGTTCCTTCCGATGTCGCATTGAAGAACGAGAGCACGCCGCTGGGGCGGGGGATGACCTCACCGTGAGTCAGCTTCCCAATGTACTCTCCCTTAACATTCAGGCCCCAAGGCAACGTCCGCTCGATGCTCGCCCCGAAGTTGCCTTGACGCATCATCGCTGTCGGGACGCTTGCGGTAACCCCACCCGGGGTCACGTTGTAACGGAAGAAGTCGAGGGTAGCGAAAAAGAATGTCTTGTGCTTGCGGATCGGACCGCCCAGTACGAACCCAAATTCATTTTGGTGATCGGGGCTGGTCTTGGCCGAGAAGAAATTACGGAAGTCCAAGGCGGTGTTTTGCACATACTCGTGGCCAAATTGCCGACCAAATTGCCGAACTGCTTGACGGCAGCCGGTAGATTGAGTATTATCCAAAAACGCCATGTTTAGAATTCTTGCTCAGCATTGTTGTCGCACCGCACCCTGCGCAGGGTGTTGCCGGTTGCTCTGTATCTAGCCGGTCGAGCGAACGTTGAGCAGGAACAGTTCGAAATCCCCCCTTTAAAGGTTTCACTCGTTTCTTCTCCCGTCTCGTAGGCCGGCTCGCGCAGGCTGCTTGTGGAGCACCTGCTGGACACACCTTTCTGAACTCATCCCGCTTTGACGGTTTGCCGTCTCGTCTTTACGAGGCAAACCGTTGGAGCTCGCAAAAAACAAAACTCAGGGGACGGGCCGGTCAACCGGCTGTCCTTGCACCTACTCAGGAGACGACAATGAGACAGCAACTTTTCGATTTGAAGATTTCCCGTTCGGCGTCGACATACAGACGGCGCCTTGCTGGCGCTCGACGACACTTAGTGATGCTAATGATGACGCTTCTCGGCGCGGCGACATTTCTGGCGGTTCCAACCTTCTGCCAGGTTGTAGGGGGAGGGATTTCCGGCACGATTCGGGACCAGACCGGTGGGGTCTTACCGGGAGCCACCGTTTCCGTTGAAAACGTAGAGACCGGGTTTGTGCGGTCCCTGGTCGCCGACGGCAGCGGCCTCTATGCGGCGCCGTCGATTGCGGTGGGGCGATACAGGATCGCGGTTGCAAAGGAAGGCTTTCAGTCCCAGGTCAAGACCGGCGTTGAAATCGTCGTGGGCCAAAGCGCCGAAGTGGGTTTCGTCTTGAGTGTTGGGGGAGTGCAACAGGCCGTGACGGTGGAAGTGGCCCCTCCGCCCGTGGACCTTTCTTTGCAGCAGACCTCGGGTCTGGTAAATGAGCGGCAAGTGAAGGACCTCCCGCTGAATGGCCGGAGCTACGACGAACTGGTCACGCTCAACCCCGCAATTGTGAACTACACGTCGGAACGTTCCGGCGGGGTCGGCACTTCCAACTCATCCGTTGGTAACATGTTTGCAATTTCGGGGCATCGTCCCCAGGACAATCTTTTTTTGCTGAATGGGATTGAATACACCGGCGCATCCTTAATCAATGTCACGCCGGGCGGGGCGAGCGGGCAACTTCTGGGCGTGGATGCGGTCCGCGAATTCAACGTGGTTACCGACACGTACGGCGCAGAATACGGCAAGCGTCCCGGGGGGCAGGTCAGCATCGTCACCGCTTCCGGCGCCAATCAATTGCATGGCACCGCCTATGAGTTCCTGCGCAACAGCGACTTGGACGCTCGCAACTTCTTCGATCAGGGCACGATTCCATCTTTCCAGCGTAATGAGTTCGGTGCAGCCTTGGGCGGACCGATCAAGAAGGACAAACTACTCTTCTTCGGCAACTACGAAGGCTACCGGCAGAATCTGGGGCTCAGCGACGTAACGCTGGTCCCCGACAATCAGGCGCGCCAGGGCTTTGTTCCCAACTCCAGTGGAGTGTTGACCAACGTAGGGGTTAATTCCAGCATTGCTCCTCTGTTGGCGCTCTGGCCGGTGGCCAACGGTCCGGACTTGGGCAGCG